>Ga0226835_1000156_pt1 | contig 120168 bp, 104 predicted proteins | sample LAC_MetaG_1_FD_163627 | JGI IMG/M metagenome (GOLD analysis project Ga0226835, IMG submission 163627) | Anaerobic ammonium oxidizing microbial communities from anammox membrane bioreactor (MBR) in UC Berkley, California, United States -... | ecosystem: Engineered > Bioreactor > Anaerobic >... | reverse complement strand
ATTTTTCTGGATCCATACTACTATCGTTCCAATTTTCGACGACAAAAAAACACCTGTGGAGTTTTTGTTAATCTCTAATGATATCACAGAAAGAAAAGAGGCTGAGGAAAAGCTTTTTAATCAATACAACGAATTAGAAACTACCAATGAAGAATTGGATAATTTTGTTTACAGCGTTTCTCACGATTTGAGGGCGCCACTTACCTCTATACTCGGCGTTTTAAATGTTGTTGCTGATGAGGTCATTGGCGAAGATGTTAAAAAATATCTAAGCTACATCAGGGCTAGTGTTGACAAACTTGATAACACCGTTCGAGATATTATTGATTACTCCAGAAATTCAAGAACTCAGGTCAGGTTCAAAAAAATCAAAATTAACCGCGCACTCAATAAAGCCCTTTCCGGATTAACACATTTGGAAAACTTCGAGAAAGTTAAAATCATCAGAGAGTTTGACCAATCGGACTCAATCATAACGGACGAGTATCGCCTTATATTGATACTTAAAAATTTGCTTGCGAATTCAATCAAATTCTGTAAACTAAAATCCAAAAATCCGTATGTAAAAATTTCCTTTTTTAAATCAAACGGCAAATATGCGCTCACCGTAGAAGATAATGGTGTTGGTATAGAGGATGAAAAAATCCCATACATTTTTAATCAGTTTTACAAAGCAACTGAAAATACTCACGGCACCGGATTAGGATTATACATTACAAAACTCGCGGTAAAAAGGTTAAAGGGGGATATAAAGGTAATTTCCAAGCAACGGAGAGGAAGTACATTCAAAGTAACAATTCCCGTCGGCAAAAAATAAATTTTTTTATTTGCTTAGAGGAAAAATAAAAACTGATGTGATTAGCAGAGAGAGAGGGATTCGAACCCCCGGAGACGTTGCCGCCTCAACGGTTTTCAAGACCGCCGCTTTCAACCACTCAGCCATCTCTCTATTTTAAGTGTACAAAATACTAAAATTATTTTTTTCCCTCAATGAAGATACACATTTGATAAGCTTGCTTAGCGCTTTATATTTCAACTCATACTGTTATACACAACAAAAGTTAACTTTCGTTGCGTTCGAAAACATGAGCCCATAAATAATTTATCTTCAGAAGTGTTGCAACAATTTAAGGCAAAATTTTTTCATCATCATTTCTATTCGCATCAAGATGAACAACTTTAAATTTTATTTCCTGCACAATATTATCAAAATTTTCTACGGTGAACTTACCTATCCGGGTACGCCTCAACTCCTTAAGGTATGCACCAACGCCAAGTTCCGCTCCAAGGTCGTTTGCAATTGTTCTGATGTATGTTCCTTTACTGCATGAAATTCTAAAATGCACTTCATCACCTGTGATTAGCTTAGTTTCAAATTCGGAAATGAAAACTTCCCTTGGCTTTCTTTCAATAGTTCGTCCTTTACGCGCAAATTTGTAAAGCGGTTTCCCTTTAAATTTTATGGCTGAGTGCATTGGTGGAATTTGGGAAATACTTCCTCTGAATTTTTCTGTTGCAACTCTTAAATCTTCCGTTGTAATCCGGAAATTTTCGGTAACTTTCATTACGGGAGTTTCGGTATCGAAACTTTCGGTAACTGCACCAAGTTTGATAACGCCGATATATTCCTTATCGAGGTCAATGAACCTATCCATTAATTTAGTCATCTTACCTGTACAAATTAAAAGTAATCCACTCGCATTAGGGTCGAGTGTACCCGCATGCCCCGCTTTTTTAATTCCGAATTTTTTTTTGAAAATATTAAGGACGTCGTTGCTCGTAAGTCCGACCGGCTTATCGGCAAGTATAATTGAAACGGATAAATCCAATTTATCCTTTTAGGTCATTTAACAACTTCTGTATCCTGTCTGCATATTCATAAGTGTCATCGTAATAAAAAATGATGTCCGGGGTGTATTTCAGTGAGATGATTTTGGCAAGAAGAAACCTTATGTGTCTTTTACGCTCGTTCAATTTATCAACACATTTATCTACCGGCTCTTTATTTCCGATAAAAGTAACATAGATCTTGGCAGTTTTTAGATCCGGAGATACCATTACATTTGTAATTGTTACAAGTCCGATTGATAATTCAGACAGGTCTTTCGCCATAACTGAATTGAGTTTATGCTTAAGTTCTTCAGCAACCCGTTGAGTTCGTAATGACATGGTTTAAGCAGATGTAAGTTTTCTTTTCACTTCAAGTTTTTCATAACCTTCAATTACATCACCTATCTTAATATCGTTGTAATTTTCAAGACCAATTCCACATTCGTAACCCTGATCAACTTCTCTTACATCGTCTTTAATTCTTTTCAGCGAAGAAATATTTCCATCGAAAATTACAAACCCGTCTCGCAATAATCGAACTTTCGTATTTCTTGTAACTTTACCCTCCTGCACGTAACATCCGGCAATGTTTCCTATTTTCGGTACCTTAAATACTTCTCTCACTTCAATTGTGCATTTAACTTTTTCCTGAATCTCTGGGGCAAGCAAACCTTCCAATGCATTCCTGATTTCCTCAATAAGGTTATAGATAATATTGTGTAAGCGAATATCAATATTCTTACTTTCCGCAAGCTTTCTTGCATTGAGGTTCGGCCTGATATTAAATCCGATAATAATCGCATTTGAAGCTTCGGCAAGTATGATATCCGACTCGCTGATTTGTCCAACCGCTTTATGAATTACCCTCACTTTTGCTTCCGGGGTTGAAAGCTTCAGGAGAGAATCAGCAAGCGCCTCGGCTGAACCGTCAGTATCAGCTTTCAGAATAATATTCAACTCAACCTGTTTACCCTCTTTAATTTGCATTGAGATATCATCAAGCGTAATAAATTTTATTTGTCTGAAATCCTGTTCCCGCTTGAGCTGTTGCCTTTTTATTGCAATTTCCTTTGCATTCCGTTCAGAGTCCATTTCAATAAAAGTATCGCCTGCCTGTGGCATGCCATCGAAACCAAGCACCTGAACTGCCTGAGACGGACCGGCGGATTCAATTTTATGCTCGCGCTCGTCAAACATAGCTTTAATTTTACCGGAATAAACCCCGCAAATGAAAACATCACCCACATTAAGCGTCCCTTTTTGCACGAGCAACGATGCAACGATTCCTTTTCCCTTGTCAAGTTTAGCCTCAAGTACAATCCCACGGGCTTTACTACTCGGATTGGCTTTCAACTGTTGCATCTCAGCTTCGAGTAGAATCTTTTCAAGCAACGATTCGAGATTCATTCCCATTTTGGCGGAAATTTCAACTGATTGATATTTACCGCCCCAATCTTCAACAAGTATTCCACGCTCTGATAATTGTTGCTTAATCTTTTCGGGAGAGGCGCCCGGTTTATCAATTTTATTTATTGCTACTACGATCGGAACATTTGCTGCAAGCGCATGATTGATTGCTTCAACTGTCTGAGGCATAACGCTGTCATCCGCTGCAACTACGAGCACTACAATATCCGCGGCTTGTCCGCCACGCGCCCGCATTGAGGTGAAAGCTTCGTGACCGGGAGTATCTAAAAACGTTATTTTTTTATTGTTATTAATCGTAACCGTGTAAGCTCCGATGTGTTGGGTTATTCCACCGGCTTCACCGGCAACTACATTTGTTTTCCTGATATTATCTAGTAATGAAGTCTTTCCATGGTCAACGTGCCCCATAACAGTTACTACCGGCGGTCGATCTACCATTAACTCCGGGTCATCCGGTTCATCCACGAGCAGGTCTTCCTCATATTCAGTCTGGAACTCGACTTTGAATCCCATTTCATCAGCTAACAAAATAATGAGATCCTTGTCGAGGCGCTGATTAATTGAAACCATCATCCCTAACGAGAAGCACTTTTTGATAAGTTCGGTAACGTCAACGCTCATCAGGTTTGCAAGATCTGACGTGGAAATGAATTCGGTTACTTTAAGAATATTTTTTGTCTGTTCCTTTTGTTCCTGTTGAATTATTTCTTTTTCTAATCGTTCTTTCTTCTTCTTCTTGCGAATTAAGGAACGTGCAGATGAACTTTTTCCTTGTTCTTCAATTTTTGAGAAGGTTTCCCTTATTGCATCTTCAATCTCTTTTTGAGAATATTCTTTAGACTTTGGTGATTTTGAACTCTTAGGGCGTTTGAATTTTTCTTTAGAAAGATCGTCTTTTCTCGGAAGTTCTTTACCAAATTTATGGGAAGGTGCAGAAACTGTTCGAGCTTTTTCAATTCCTTTTTTGTACGGAGATTTCTTTTTTCCGTTCTGGGTTTGGCTTCGGTCGGCACTTACTGTATATTTTACAAATTTACTTTTCTTCTCAGTTTGCCCGGGCTTTTGCTTGTCGGCTTTAACCGGAAAGTCTTTTTTAACAACTTGTTTAACCCGTGGTTCAGTATTTTGGACCCTCTCCGTACCTTTATGTATTTTTTGTCTGTCAATTGTACGCTGTTTTTTCTCCGTAATGTTTTTCTTTGCATCGCTTTTTCTCTTCTTCTCGGTTTTTATAATTTCCTTTCGCTTTTCTATCGCCTTATCAATTTCTCTTTGTTTCTTTGCCTCTTCTTCCCGACGTTTATCTTCAATCCCCTTCATGATGATCTCTTGCTGCAAAGCTTTTTCAGCTTCAATTCTCTGGGCTTCCTTAAGTCGCTTCCTTTCTTCTTCTTCCTGCTTTTTCCTTTCCTCTTCTTGCTTTTTAATTTCTTCCTCTTGTTCGCGCTTCTGAGTTACTTCTTTGAACGTTATTGAGGTCGCTTTTGAAAGTTCATCAAGTTTACCGTGAGCTTTTTCTTTTTCCTTTTGCTCCTTCTCAAATCTCTTAAATATTTTGTTCTGTTTTTCTGTATCTAATTTTGTATTTCGCGTAATATTTTCATCAGGATATTCTTTCTTTAAAAATTCAAGAATATCCCCTACAGATAACTTTAGATGTTTAACGATTTTTACCGGTGTAACCTTTTCGTCTGAAAGATTCAATGGCATTAAAGTTTAATTCCCTTTGAAAAATTATAAAATTTGCCGGGGCCTTCTTAGTAGAAATAAACTAACTTTTGTTTTCCCCTTTTCCTGTATCTTCAGTTTGTTTGTCCTGTCCCTCATCATCCGCTTCATCCTGTACCGAACTTTCTTCGTTAACGTTTGATTCTCTGTCATTCCCTTCTTCAATTTCATTTTCGTCTGATTGGATTTCGCCTTCGTCATTGTCTTCATCATCATAATCGTCTTCCCTATTCTCTTCATTATCGGATTCCTCTCCATCATCAACATCCGATTCATCATATGCTATTTCGTTGTCTTCGTCATCATAGACATTTTCAAATTCTGTCTCATCCTCTTCCTCTTTGCTTTCATCCGCTGTTTCATATTTTATAATTTCAAGTTGATAACCTGTAAGAGCGGAAGCAAGTTTTATGTTCTGTCCGTTGCGGCCGATTATAAGGCTGAGTTGATCGCTTTGCGCCTCAATTTTAGCAATTTTACCCTCTACATCAATGTAGATATCGTCAATTTTCGCAGGTGCGAGCGCTCTGGCAATATAATTCACCGGATCATCGGAATAATTAATCACATCAATATTTTCATTGCTTAATTCTCTGACAATCGAGTGGATTCTTATACCTTTCATTCCGACACATGCACCAACGGCATCAATCCTGTCATCGTTTGAAATTACCGCAACTTTTGCCCTTTCACCGGGTTCACGTGCGATTTTCTTTATTTCTATTATTCCGTCGTAAATTTCCGGTATTTCCAACTCGAATAGTTTATAAAGGAACTGATCTGCCGCCCTTGATGCAATTACTGTTGGTAAACCGGATGATTTCTTTTCCACACTTTTTACTATCGCACGGATTGTATCACCTTTTCGGTATTTCTCCTTCGGTATTTGCTCCGAATAAGGGAATAATACTTCATTGCCTTCGTTCATTAGAATTATCAGCGTTGGTTTTATCTGATAAATTTCGGAAACTATAACTTCGCCAATAAGTTCGTTATACTTTTTAAATATTGTCTCTTTCTCAATTTCCCGTATCTTTTGATTCAAAGTCTGTTTCAGATTCAAAACTAATCTTCTCCCTATATCATCAATGGGAATTAATTCAGCATATTCATCGCCGACTTCCAGATCTTCCTCACCGAGCTTTTTAACTTCCTCAATACTGATTTCACGGTCAGGATCTTCAACCATTTCAACTACTGATTTCATAAGGAAAATCTCAATACTTCCACGCTCCATATTTACGTTAATCTCTATATCTGCTTCTTCGCCAAATCTCTTTTCCATCATCTTTTGGAAGGCTTCTTTAATTACTCCTTCGAGAATATATCTATCAATATTTTTTTCTTTCGCCATTAGCGAAAACGCATCAAAAATGTCCGATCGCATTTTTTTAAATTATTATTTAAAACTTATTAAAACTTTTGACTTTTTAATATCAGAAAACTTTATTGCCCGATATTTACCAGTACTTTTTAATATTTGTTTCTTCCCGGGTTTAAATTCTTCAAGCTTCAATTCTGATTCGTTGGATACATTTGTTAACTTACCGAAAAATATTTCCCCGTCACAAGTTTCAATTTCAAGCGTCCTGCCGATATGTTTAACAAGTTGCCAGGAGAATCTGAATGGTCTGTCAACACCCGGCGATGAAACCAATACTCGTGAGAAATCCAACGATGAATCAGATTCAACAAGTTCGTTCAGTTTGTAATTTAAGGAACCGAGCATTTCTAAATCCATATCTTTAACAGAATCAACATACACTTCCAATACCTTTGATCTCTTTTCTCCTCGTATTACTAAATCAATAAGAGTATATTTAGTTTCTTTTAAAAGCTGGTTTATTAATCCGGCTAATTTTTCCTGCATGGTTTATAAAAAAAAAGTGGGTTTTGGCAACCCACCGCAACTTGATTCATATTATCGTACAAAGTTAGCGATGATAGTTTTTAAATACAAGCGACTTATTTATATATGAAGCTATCTTTTCTTTTAATTCTATTCCTAACTTTAAACCTGGGCCAGCTTTATTCTCAGGTTCTTTTTAATATTGATATTCAGGATACAAAAGTTAAATCCGATTGGGAACAAACAGACAACTTGTATATAAGAAGTGAATCGGTTTATCCATTTTCTGAAATAATTTTGATACCTGATCTCGGATATATATTTTACGCTTCATCACCAACACAGGAGATTTTCAAACGGGTCGAATTTGAAATTAACTCAACTCTGGGCGAACCTATCATCAATAAGGATTACATCGCTGAGGATGTAAAAGGTCTCAATCTTCAATGGGATGCTTTTCTTAAATCAATTGAAGACGGTAAAACGTACTTCTACAGGGAATGGAAATCTGATGAGATCAGAGTAATTTTATTCTGGAACCAATACAGATTTCTAGTGGAGTGTTTTAAGGAATAACGTAAACCTTGGGAGGTTTACTTTGTCAAAATCATTTTTCTCGTATCTGTAAACCTGCCGGCAGTTAATTGATAGAAATACACGCCGCCCGACAATCCATTTCCATTGAAATCTGCTTCATACGTACCTGGATTCAGTTGTCCATTTACAAGCGTTGCTACTTCTTTTCCGAGTATATTGTAAACTTTTAATTGTACACTTTGTGTTTCGGATAATCCTCTTATGCCGGGAATTGAAAAACGAACCTTTGTATAAGGATTGAATGGATTTGGATAATTTTGGTTTAGAACAAAATTACATGGCAAGGTTGTACTAATCGGATTAACACCCAAAGGTGAGTTTCTCTTTCTGAAATACACCTGAACCAGCCCTAATCCGTTGACACTGCTTGATACTTCATAATTCACCGCAATGCCCCCATCGTGCGTTAAAGTCGCTGCTTTGTATGCTATTGTAAAACTATCTTTATCGGTTACCCACTCGGGCGATGACCAGTTTTCCCCACGGTCAGTTGAATAACTGCACATCATATCAGCGCGGTGCTGACCATTCATGAAATCTCTTTCATCTTTCCAGAAAGTCCAAAGAATATTCCGGGTAATATCATATCTAGTCCCTTCAACGAGATGACTTCTCATTCCGGTTTCTGTCATCTGATAGAAAGTTGCCGGTATCCACGTCTGTCCGAGATTGTCAGAATAGCCATATCTGACATTCGCACCATAAAACGGATTCACAACGGGATACTGATGATAAAATAAATGTATTCTCCCGTAATTATCTATCAAGACATCCGGGTCTGAATCAAAACTCAAGTCTGACACAACTGTATCTATCGGATTCCAGCTTGCACCGAAATTTGTGCTGATTCTCATCTGTACATCCCAGTTGTTAGCCGTAACTTCATTACGCCATGCGATTGCGATCGTATCACCGCTTGCTGCGTCGAGCTGAACACGTGGAAATGCAGAATGTTTTCCGTCCTCTGCGCTTAATCTCTCCGCCTGTCGCCATGTTAACCCATTATCAGAAGAATTGGAATAGTAAACCTCAGCAACATTATTATTATTAGTATTCCCTTCGTGCCAGATTGCATGCAGCCTGTTACGTCTGTCAATTGTAAGGTGCGTTGCCCATTGTTCAAAATTGACTTTATTTGCTATGCGGATAGTGTCTACAACCAGATTTAAGTTGTAATCGTAACGTGAATAAAATAGCGCAGCCGGAGCAAGTGCTGTCCAGAAAAAGTGGACACTGCCATCTCCGGAAATTGCAATTTTGGGCGGAGATGATCCTACAGTCAGCTTTACAGGTGTAAACTCTACAGGAATTGACCAAGTTAAACCACCGTTATCCGAGTAATAAATGTAAACTCCTTTAATAATTCCCTGAGGTGGATTTATAGATGTATCAAGCTCAACAGTGTGTAAGAAAATCCTGCCGGTATTTGCACAAACAATATTGTTGAATAATACTCCTCTTTGCGAGTAATTGCTGTTCACTTTTGGAATTTGAATTTCACTTCCCCATTCCGGGCTTACACCATGTTGAGCGTGTACAGCAAATGAAAATATTAAAACTGAAAAAAAAGAATGAAATGTTTTCGTGAAAACTGAATTCATGACTAAGTTACCGTTAATTTATAAATTCAGACTTATGACACTGACATTATAATATTGGTTTAACGAAGCTCAACTTTCTCCTGATAAAATTTTTTTTATTAAATAAATTCAATACAGTCATATTACGATTTTTTTTCCAAAATTTTCAATTTGGTTTTATATTATAATCTTAACTGATTTTAAGCTAAAACTGCAGCGCGAATATATTAGAAAAAAGATACATTCTTTCTCAATAAAAAATCCATTATGACAACATGTATATCCATCACTGCTTTATAAAAAATATAGATTGCAACCGGATAATTCGTTTGAGTGTAACCGAACAATGTGGGAGAAAAAAAAGGCACTTGAGATTTCATCAAGCGCCTTTATTTAGTGCGGAACCGACGGGACTCGAACCCGCGACCTCCTGAGTGACAGTCAGGCGTTCTAACCAAACTGAACTACGGCTCCTTTGAAAAGACTACAAAGGTATGTTACTTAAGTTTCTTTTTCAATTCATTATTCAAGAATGAAAATCTTTTCGTTCTCCGCGACGATTACTTTACAATTCCTCGGAAAAAATATCCCGTGTTCAACAATTCCTGCAATGGTATTCAATTTTTTCGCGAGTGATGATGGATTTTCTATAATCCCAAATTTACAATCATACAACAAATTCCCCTGATCTGTTTTTGCCGGCTTCATATTTTTATCTACTCTTAATACCGGTGAACCTTTAAATTTTTTGATAAACGGAGTTACCGCATCCTTTGCAAATGGTACTACTTCAACAGGAACACCCCATTTCTCTCCCAGATTTTCAGACACCTTGCTTTCATCAACGATAATTAAATTAAGATCGGCACATTGGAAAACAACTTTTTCCCGAAGCAATGCACCACCACCACCTTTTATCAGATTTAATTTTTTGTCAACTTCATCTGCACCGTCAATATTGATATCGAGTCTTGAGATTTTCGAAAAATCCGTAAGTTTTATTCCAAACTTTTTCGCCAATCTTTTTGTATCATCTGAACTTGGTATTCCTTCAATGTTATTAAGCTCACCGGTCTTTATCCTCTTGCCTATTTCCTCGAGCGCGTAAAAAACTGTACTACCTGTACCAAGGCCGATCTTCATTCCGGATTTAATAAAATCAACCGCCTTCAGCGCTGCCCGCTTTTTAAGTTTATCTTGTAGCTTCAACGAATCCTCCGATAAATAAGTTTTCTCATCAACCGTAAAAATAATATTACGTCAACACACATTCTATTCGAAAGAGTTTATATCGTATTTGTTAACGTTAGCAATACGAATTACTAAATTGAATAAATTTTTTCAATTAGATAATTTGATTTTACCTTGTTACCGAAATCCGCTAAATACTGGCTTACGTTCCTGATTGCATTTGCAATTGTTTGGTTGGGGGCGATTAACGTAAGATTTTTAATAGGTAACGAACTTCTGATTTTCGATGAGTTCAATTTCCGGACTGCAATTCCACCTGATGAAGAGGAAACAATTTTCAGAATGGTTGCCAATTCATCCATCCTGATAATTTGTTCGTACATTCTAACCCTGATTGCGGCTATTGGTTTTGTCAGAACCTGTAAATTAAATTTCAAAGAGAACCCATGGCTTTTAATGAATTGCATTCTATTTTTTATTTTTGTCCCTGTAGAACTCTACACTGCGTATCTGGATTACCGGTTCATTACATTATTTTTCAGCAAACCCGAAAATCACGATCAATTACTTAAAATTTTCGGAGAGAGGATTGGTTTTCTAAAAGGAACTCCATGGGTTGCAATGTTATCATATTACTGTATCATAATCATTTCAGTATTTCAACCGCTAAAGAAATCCAAAGCAGAGCTCAATATTTTAAAAAAGAAATTTAAGGAACAGTATTCTTACGAATATATATTGCACGAGGAAGATGACCTCGCAGTAAAAGACAATTAATTTGAAACACGTTATTAAAAAAACTCCTAAGCAGAAGTTTGATGAAGAAAAAGACAGGATGATTCAAGACCTCATAAGAATTTATGAGAAATTAAATTTCAATGTCCGCATTGAAAAAGGTACGTTCAAAGGTGGATTCTGTCTGTTGAAAGATCAGAAATTATTTTTATTAAATAAAAATATTGATCAGGATAAGAAAATCAATTTTCTTGTAAAAAATCTTACGTTGCTCGGCACGGAAGATATTTACATTAAACCCAATATCAGAGCGCTTATAGACAGCTCTGACATCGGTACCGAGAGTTGATATGAATATGAAGGTTACAATTCTCGGAACCGGAACATCTCAAGGGGTGCCAATTATCGGCTGCAATTGTGATACCTGCACATCATCAGATCCAAAAGATAAACGCCTGCGTGCATCAGCTTTCATTGAAACAAACGGTTTGAAAATCCTCATTGATACTTCAATTGATTTCAGATCGCAAATGCTAAGGTATCATCTTGATGATGTTGATATTGTTTTATTCACCCATCACCATGTTGACCACATATTGGGAATGGACGATCTCAGGCAGATTAATCAGAAGCACAATAAATATGTTGAAGTGTTCGGTAATGAAGAGACATTAAAAGAAATATCCGTAACTTTCCGTTATATTTTTGACGAACGGTTAATTGCACACAGGGCTGTTCCTCTTGTGAATCTGCAAACAATCAATAATTTCCCATTCCATTACAGGGATATAGAAATAATTCCAATATCGGTTATCCACGGATACCTTCCGATACTTGGTTACCGCATAGGTAAATTTGCTTACATTACAGATGCCAGCCATATTCCCGAAGAAGAAATTTCAAAACTAATTGGACTTGATGTCTTAATTCTCAATGCGCTAAGGGAACGCGAACATCCGACTCATTTTAATATATCTCAGGCAGTGGAAGTTGCAACCCGGATAAATGCACGAAGAACTTTTTTCACACACCTTTCACATGATGTTAAACATAGTGTCATATCATCGAAACTCCCGCACAATATAGAATTAGCACACGATGGTATGAGGATAGAAATTTAAATTAAATGAAAAACACATTATATCTGGCTACAATCGAAGCCGGAAAAATTCTAAAGCAATCTTTCAAAAAAGAATTTAAAATTGAAAGCAAAGATATTATTTCAAACCTTGTGACAGAGGTTGACCGGAAATCTGAAGCGGCTATAATTGAAATAATCCGAAAAGAATATCCGGAACATTATATTCTTACTGAAGAGTCAGGTGCAATTATAACCGATTCCGAAACGAAATGGATAATTGATCCGATTGATGGAACTATAAATTACGCTCACGGAATACCTATTTGTTGCGTCTCAATTGGCGTGGAGAAATCAGGTGAACTAATTCTCGGAGCTGTTTACAATCCGTTCATGGATGAACTTTTCTTCGCTGAAAAAAACTGCGGATCATTTTTAAATGAAAAAAGGATTAAAGTATCAAATGAAAACGACATCAGGAAATCATTGCTGGTAACGGGTTTTCCTTATAACACAAGTAAAAGTCCGCAATCCGAACTTAGAATATTTTCAAAAGTCTTATCGGTTGACATACCTGTCAGGCGAATTGGCTCTGCTGCACTTGACCTTTGCTGGACTGCTTGCGGGAGGTTTGACGGATTTTGGGAATTTAATTTAAACCCATGGGATGTTGCCGCAGGAACATTGATAGTCACGGAAGCCGGAGGAAATATTACCGGACTTGGCGGCGAACTGTATTCTATCTACGGTAAACAAATTTTAGCAACTAATGGATTGATACACCAGGATTTCATTAACCTCGCTAATGAATAAATCACATTCGGTTCATTAAATCAATCATCTCTATTGTTGTTACCGCTGCTTCATAACCTTTGTTTGTTTCAGAATTCAATGGTTCTGTCCCGCTCCGTTGAAAAGCCTGCTCAGCAGTATAACATGTCAGAATACCAAATCCGATCGGGATTAAATATTCAACCGACAAATCCATAATCGATTTAGAAACGGGATTACTGATATATTCGAAGTGCGCAGTCTCTCCTTTTATCAAACAACCGAGTGCAATTATTCCGGCAATGTCGTGATGTTTCTCAAGTAATTTTTTTATCGCAACGGGAATTTCAAATGCACCCGGGACCTGATAAATTTCAACTGCATTTTCCGGAATTCCGCTATCCCTGATTCCCTTTAGCGCACCTGCAATCAAATTATCAGTAACAGGTTTATTAAATTTGCTCGATACTATACAAATTTTCATCTGAATTTAATTTAATAAAGAATTTAGCTTGTAATATGGGATGTAAAAGTTTCCGAAGTTTTCAAAATCCTGCTTATTTTTACCGTGGAAATCCGAACCACCTGATTGAATCAAACCATGCTCCTCTGCTACCTTTATGAAATAATTTGTACTGTATTTATCGTGAGCCGGATGTACAACTTCAATCCCGTCGAACCCTAACTTTATAAGCTGGCTCAGCTCATTCCCCCTTAAGTTTTGACCCGGGTGAGCAATGAAACTCATTCCACCTGACTTTTTAATCAAATCAATTATAAACTCAACCGATTCATTTCGTTTTTTTATACAAAACTTTTTGTCATCGCCTATAAATCTTTTAAATGCATCAAACATATTTTTAGCGTAACCTTTATTCACCAACGCTGCAGCAATGTGAGGTCTCCCCAATATCTGAGATGGAGAATTTTTAACGATTACGTCTTCCATCGTCAGCTCTATTCCATCGCCATTTAACAAATCTAACGTCTGCCTTACCCGCTCAACTCTCCGTAATGCAAAGTCGTTCAGGTAATAATTAAGTTCCGGTGAACTTTCCTCAAACGCATAATTCAATATATGAACTTCCCTGCCCTTGAAATCTGCACTAAGCTCAACTCCGTTAACAACTTCAACTCCATATTGACGCGATAGACGTTTTAGCTCAGGTATAGACTTAATTGTGTCATGGTCTGTAATTGAAATTAAGTCAATTGATTTTTCAAGGGCGAGCGCAAAAAGCTGATCTACATTATAAGCTCCGTCGGAATACAATGAATGTATATGTAAATCGGCTCTCTTTCCATTTATATTCATTCCCGAAATTTACTTACAATTAAAAAGATATATAAGGTATAATTTGAACATTTTTAAACTTTACCATAATGAATATATTAGATGTTTGATAAAAATATGAACATAATCTTACTGACCGGAGGTATATCGGCAGAACGCGAAGTATCGTTAGCGTCAAGTAGAAGTTTATTGAAAGCGCTCAGGGAAAGAAATCACAACGTAACAGTTATTGATCCGGTTTACGGGTCGGATCAACCAACAGAAGAAGAAATTTTCCAAAAGCAAATATCTACAAATTACCCTGAACCGGAAATTCTTAAACAAATTGTTCAAACAACAAATCGAAAAATATTTGAATGTGTAAATTCAAAATTATTCGATAATGTTGACATCGTTTTTATCGGTTTGCACGGGAAGTTCGGCGAAGATGGAGTAATTCAATCGCTTCTTGAAATGCGCGGTGTTAAGTACACCGGATCAGGTTTCGTAGCTTCGGCTCTGTGTCTCGATAAACATTATTCAAAAATTTTATTCAGATACAATAAAATTCTTACACCGGACTGGATAACCTTTGACAAATCAATTTTAGATGAACCAGAAACTGCATTTACAAAATCCGAAAATGAAATTGGATACCCGTTCGTTATAAAACCAAACGATGAAGGGTCGACAGTCGGTCTTACACTCGTTAAAGAAAAAATTTCAACCGAAGATTTTTTAAATGCAATCAATACTGCGCTTTCGTATTCCGAAAAAGTCATGATTGAAAAATTTATCTCCGGAAGGGAATTAACCTGCACTATAGTAGGCAGTGAGACTTTTCCGATAATTGAAATTAAACCGAAGTCAGGTTTCTATGATTACGAACATAAATACACCAAAGGCATGACGGAATATATTTGTCCGGCTGAAATAGACGAGCAGGTTGCAAGAGAGATAAATAAAGTTTCAATGATTGCTCATACAACCATGGGATGCAGGGTTTATTCACGCATTGATTTTATACTTACTGACGATGGCAATCCATACTGTCTTGAAATAAATACACTTCCGGGGATGACAGAGACTTCGCTTGTACCGAAATCCGCCCGGGCGAAGGGAATTGAGTTCCCAGAATTGTTAGAAACTATAATTAACCTTTCACTAGAGAAATGAAGGCAGGTAACGAAACACAAAAAGATAACATCGGTTGGAAGTTTTTTCGGTTTATTAAATACAATAAAACTTTTGTAGTGTTTCTAATTGTGCTTATTTCATTAGTCATTTACGCATTATTCGGACAAAACGGACTGGTTGAAAGAATTTCAATGCAGAACGAAAAAGTAGAGTTAGAGAAAAAACTTCGCGAAGAGAATGAACGAACTGATGAGTTACACAAAGAAATTGAAGCATTGCAAAACTCCGATAAAAAATTGGAAGAAGTTGCCCGTGAAAAATACGGAATGACGAAAGAAGGTGAAGTAATTTACAGAGTTGAAATTGATAGCAACAAAAATATCCCCGATGAATAGTTCGAAATTCATTTCTACACTGAAGAAATTATGTTCAATAAATTCACCTTCCGGGTATACAATAGAAATAAATGATTATCTGAAGGGAGTCTTCGATGAGTTTAGTATCAATTACACTGAATCGAACAAAGGTTCAATATTAGTACCATTTTCTGACGCACCGGAGCTGGTAGTCACCGCACACGTTGACACGCTCGGTGCAATGGTAAAAGAAATCAGGGAAGACGGTTGGTTGGGAATTTCACTTATTGGCGGATACTCATTTAATTCAATCGAAGGTGAATATGTAACTGTCAGAAACAGTAACGGTAAACTTTTCAGAGGTACATTCCTCTTAAACAATCCGGCTCTACACGTTAATAAAGATTTTTCTTCGCAAAAGAGAGATGCAGCCAACATGGGCATCAGGCTCGATGAGGAAGTTTTTAATGATACGGAAGTTGACAAACTTGGTATTGAAGTAGGCGACTATGTTTTCTTTGATCACAGATTTGAAGTAACTGATAACGGTTTCATAAAAAGCAGATACCTTGATGATAAAGCATGTGCAGCTATTATGATTGAGTTGATTCTTGAAAATAAGAATGAATTGAAAGATAAACCAATCGCGTTTTATTTCTCAAACTATGAAGAAGTCGGACATGGATCAACTATGGGAATCCCTCGTTCTGCAAAAGAATTATTGGTACTCGATATGGCAGTTGTCGGTTACGGTTGCAAAGGCAGCGAGACCAAAGTTTCAATCTGTGCTAAAGATTCGAGCGGACCATACGATTACAGCATGACAACATCCCTGAAACATTTAGCTAAGCAAAATAACCTTGATTTTGTAATCGACATTTACCCGTTTTATGGTTCGGATGGGAGTGCAGCGTTACTTTCCGGTTACGATATTAAAGTAGCTTTAATCGGACCCGGTGTCTCGGCTTCACACGGGTTAGAGCGAACGCACATAAAGGGACTTGAAAACACAACCAAACTCGCGCAGGCATATTTAATGAACTTTCTAAATCACAATAAATGATAAGAGTAGTTTCAGGTATAAAACCTTCGGGAGATTTAACAATCGGGAACTATCTTGGCGCGATGATAAGGTGGCATGAAGCACAATATGAAAAAGACTGCTTTTATTTCGTTGCAAACCTTCATGCACTTACAACCAGAAATAACCCGGTTGACCTTAGAAATCGAACTTACGATATTGTCGCATGGCTTTTGACTCTTAACGTTGACCCTTCTAAGTCAACAATTTTTGTTCAATCGCAAGTGAAAGCGCATTCAGAGATTGCGTGGATTTTAAATAATTACACAATGCTCGGCGAATTAAACAAGATGACACAATTTAAGGATAAATCTTCAAAAGCGGGGAAAGACGGTCAAAACGCGGGTTTGTATAACTACCCTGTATTAATGGCAGGTGATGTATTATTGTACGATGCGGACGAGGTCCCGGTCGGTGACGATCAGGTACAACACCTCGAGTTGGCGAGGAATATTGTCGTCAGGTTTAATTCAATATATGGCAAAACATTTAAGGAACCTAAGCCGACTTTATCAGTTACAGCAAAACGTGTAATGAGCCTGAATAATCCAAGTTCTAAAATGAGTAAAAGTGAATCTAATGATAGTTTCGTTTTACTTCGTGATAGCCGCGAGGCAATAATAAAAAAATTTAAGCGCGCAGTTACCGACTCTATGAACCGAGTAAAATTTACACCCGAACAACCAGCAGTCAGCAACTTACTGACAATTTACTCTGGGTTTACCGGTATACCTGTTAATGAAATCGAAGCCAAATATGAAAACTCAGGATACGGGGCTTTTAAAACCGACCTTGGAGAAATCGTCGCGGAGAAACTTGGTGAATTACAACTGACATTCAATAATGTCAGGGCTGATGTGGATAAACTCGACCTTATCTTAAACGAAGGGGCAGAGAAAGCATCTGAAATTGCGGATAAAAAATTATCTGAAGTTAAGAATAAATTAGGGCTTTTATAATTAAAATAAATATTGAAACTTGTAAATCATATAACTCACATCTGAAAAAAGCCTATCGAAAAATTTTTACATTTGTTATTTGAAACTTTTTGTAATTTTTTCAACTATTAGTTAACATTGATTCTGGTCATTTCATTGATTTTAGAAACCAATAAAGGTAATTTTTTAAAAATTTCACTTTCATTTGAATAAGATTTCACATTCCGATAGTGATATACAGGCGAAGCTAAAAAAATCAGGTGAAATTCCCAGTCACATTGCAATTATCATGGATGGGAACGGCAGATGGGCAAAATCAAAAGGTAAATCACGGTACGCCGGGCATAAGGAGGGAGTAAATTCTGTTCGTGATATTGTAGAAGCATCCGCCGAACTTGGAGTTAACTTTTTAACTCTCTATACTTTTTCTACTGAAAACTGGAGGAGGCCTAAATCTGAGGTTGACCTTTTAATGAAACTTCTGATCAGTACTCTCAGAAAGGAAACCGACAGACTTCACAGGAATAATGTAAAATTAATTTCAACCGGTAATCTAAACTCACTTCCGGAAAAAGTAAGGGATCAATTGAATGAAGCGATGCGAATTACAAAGGACAACGATAAAATGACGCTCAACCTTGCTTTAAGTTATAGCGGGAGGTGGGATATTCTCAACGCTGTCAAAAACGTTTGCAATGACTATCTCAATGGAAATTTACATATAGACAACCTTACTGAAGAAACTTTCAGTTCATATCTGGTTACAAAAAACATTCCCGATCCAGACCTGATGATACGGACCGGGGGCGATTTCAGAATAAGCAATTTTCTCCTATGGCAGGTTGCATATTCCGAGATTTATATTGAAAGCGACTATTGGCCGGACTTTAAACGTAATAAACTTTACGAAGCAATTTCCGAATACCAAAAGCGTGAGCGAAGGTACGGAATGGTCAGTGAACAATTAATCAATCATAAAGTCACAAGAAAAGTTTAAAATGAGTTTTAATAGATTTCATTTATCTGTACTGCTAATATTTTTGATGGTTCCTCTACTTCAAATTTCCGCTCAAACTGACGGTTTGACGGAATATACTATTGGCGGTATTTCAATTACAGGAAACAGGTTGTATGATTCAAAGACAATAATTTCTTATTCCGGATTGAAGCTGGGTCAGACAATTACAATCCCTTCGGACGAAACAAGGGATGCAATTTCCAAGCTCTGGAAACTTGGTTTATTTTCCGATATTAAGCTCTCAGTTGACCGAAAGGTGGGCAGTGAAGTGTTTCTCATTATTCAGGTTGAAGAACTTCCTCGGGTAGAACAAATTATGATTGAAGGTAACGACCACTTCTCAAATGAAGAAATCATGGAAAATGTTGATATCGTATCCGGTGAAGTTGCCAATCCACAGAAACTAAAAGACATAGAATTTAACATAACCGAAGCCTATCACAAAGACGGTTATCCGCTCGCCGATGTTACAGTTGAACAACTCCTGTCCGCAAGCAATGAGGCAAGGGTTATAATTAAAATCAACGAAGGTAATCGCTTGACAGTGCGAAATGTTAAGTTCGAAGGCAACGATAGAATTTCTTCCGATGATCTCTACAGCGCAATGGATAATACAACTGTTAAAAGTTGGTGGAAATTCTGGGACAGGGCGAGGTTTGATAAAGAGGGATTCATTAACGATCTCAAACTTATAGAAGATTTTTATAAAACCAAAGGTTTCAAAGATGCAATTGTATTGGGACATGAACTCAAAGTTACTCCTGATGGTGAAGACGTTGACCTGATCATTAAAATTGATGAGGGGCAACAATACCGCATAAACAGTATAAATATTTCCGGAAACGAATTGTACAATGATTCCCTTTTGCTTGAGAGGATTGACATGAAAAAAGGTGATATATACGACATCAAAAAGTTACGTGAAAATATCTACGGTAATGAATCTGAAACCGATATAAATTCGCTTTACCTTGACAACGGTTACCTTGCATTTCAGGTAGAAATAAACGAGGAGGTAGTTGGCGGAAACAAAGTTGATATTAACTTAAAGGTAACCGAGAACAATCAATTCAGATTTGGTTTGGTAAATTTTCAGGGGAATGACAAAACCCGCGACAAAGTACTTCGCAGGGAGGCTTACACTGTCCCCGGTAGGTATTTCAGGAAGACTGACGTAATCAGAACACTACAGCAAATCGCAGCGCTTAATTACTTTAACCCTGAAAAACTTACACAGGACATTCAGTTTGCAAGTGATTCAACTGTGAATATCACATACGTAGTTGAAGAGCGTTCATCAGACCAATTCAACGCATCAATTGGTTACAGCGGTAGTTTCGGAATAACCGGTGCGTTAGGTTTAACATTCAATAATTTCGATATCACCAGACCGTTTTCAGGAGGAGCAGGGCAAATATTAAATTTCAACTGGCAGTTTGGAGAAGGCGGAACCTTCCGGACGTTTAACATTGGATTTACTGAACCGTGGCTTTTTGACACTCCGACTTTGTTGGGCGTAAGCTTATTCGATACCCGGCAAAATTTCAATAACCTTGATATTAGAGAAACAGGAGCGCAATTAAGCACCGGTCGAAGATTTACATTTCCGGACGATTTTTTCAGAGGAGACTGGGCGATAAAATTCCAACGCACTGATACTAAAGAGGGTGCCGGTTTTTACGAAGAAGGGATTCGAACTCAATTCAGCCTCAGACAAACTATCTCACGCTCAACCGTTTTCGACCCGGTTTTTCCGACAACGGGAACGAAAGTTTCAAATACTACCGAGCTCTCAGGCGGACCGTTTCTCCCGGGTAATACTGAATTCATAAAAAATGTTTTCATTGCCGAAGCATATACGCCGCTTTTCAGAGATACAAAATTTGTACTATTTTCAAGTTTTAATTTCTCGTTCATTAACTCAATTGCTGCTGATAAATATCTTCCGCCAAACGAAGTTTTCTTTATGGGTGGCAACGGATTAACTTACAATACGATTGCATTGCGTGGTTATGATGACCGCGGCGTTGGTCCTAAAAATGCCAACCTCACACCAATCGGGGGAAGGGTTGCATTGAAATACGAAATTGAGTTGAGATATCCGTTATCGCTCGATCCAATACCAATCTTTGTAGTTGCCTTTGCGGAAGCAGGTAATATCTGGAGCGATTTTGCAAAAACAAATCCATTCGACCTCAGACGTTCAGTCGGTTTCGGTACACGATTGTTGCTACCGGCTGTGGGATTGATTGGCTTTGATTTCGGATATGGATTTGACAGAGAAATTGTTGACAGGAAACCACCGTCCTGGTTATTCCATTTCCAATTTGGAAGAGGTTTTTAACTTTATAAATTAAAAAGAAAATTAATTGAAAAACTTAATCAAAAAGTTATCCTTAGCATCACTGATCTGTACAATGTTTCTTTTCCTTAGCATTGCTATTGCTTCGGCCCAGCAATCAAGTATTGCATTTGTAGACAGTGAGATTATTATCAAACAGTTACCCGAGTATCAGCAACTAACAAATGAACTTGACGGATTGCAGCGTCAGTATCTCGATACAATTCAGACAAAGGAAACCGAACTTAAAACAAAGGCAGAAACCTTTAAAACGGAATACGAAAATGCGCAGGCTTTAGTTGAAGGCGGTAACATGACCGAACAGGAATTCACCGAACTAAACCAACGTATCGGAATGCTTCAACAGGAACTCCAAAAGCTTGATCAGGAACTGACCGAATACAAGCAAACCGTACAAGCATTATTGTTGCAAAGGCAGTCTGAACTTTTCGAACCGGTCAGAGAAAAGGTAACAAAAGCTATTGAAAACACTGCGAAAGATTTAAAGATCAGTTTCGTTTTCGATAAGGCTGAAGGTAACCTTATCTATGGTGATAAAGAATTTGATATTACCTTTAAAGTTTTAGATAAACTAAAATAACCGAGTTGAAAATTTTCATCAGGGCATTATTGCCCTTGTTAGTCGGGTTCTTCATTATTACAGGTAAACCTGCTCAGGCACAAACCAAAATCGGTTTTGTTGACTCGGAGAAGCTCGTTGCCGTCCTGCCTGAATCAAACGATGCTCAACAGCGACTCGACAATCTTGTCAGCGAATGGCAAACTGAAATTAGTGCGCTAAACGACAGCCTCTCAAAACTTGAAAAAGATTTTGAGAATAAAAAGCTTATTCTGACCGAGGAATTGAAAGCTCAATTGCTCCAGAATATTGATAATCTGAAAAAATATATAGAGACATTTAAAGTTAACAAATTCGGCGAAGGTGGCGAATATTTCCAGAAGCAACGGGAGTTTATGAAACCCGTACAGGAGAAAATTTACGATGCAATATTGAAAGTCGCAGAGAAAGAAAATTTCGATTACGTATTCGACAGGAATTCAGATATTTTTCTTATGTATGTAAACGAGCAATACGACCTGACTCAAAAAGTAATTAAAATCCTAACCGGAAACTAAATGACCGTTGCAGAAATTTCTGAACTGCTCGATGGTTCAGTACAAGGCGATAGTGAGAAAATAATTACCGGTGTTGGAAAGATAGAATCTGCGGAACCCGGTGAGATTACTTTCATCGCGAATTCATTGTATGAGAAATTCTTTGAACATACAAAAGCGGGGGCTATACTCGTTTCGGACGACTTTCAAATCAAATTCCCGCGAAATGATATTTCAGTAATTCGCGTTCATGACCCGTACCGGGGATTCCTGATTCTGCTCGAAGAATTTGAAAAGAAACAAGATGATTTTTACGAAGGCATTTCAGATGAATGCAAAATTGGTAACGATGTTACCTTAGGGAACGATCTGTACATTGGCGACTTTGTATCCATCAACGATAATTGTACTATCGGAAACAATTCAAGGATTTTTCCGAACTGCACTTTAGACAAAAATGTAAAAATAGGTAACAATGTTACAATATACCCGAATGTTTCAATTTACAGGGGTACGGTAATCGGAAACAACTGCATAATCCATGCTGGAACGGTCATTGGTAGCGATGGCTTTGGGCAGGTGAAACAAGCGGACGGATCATTCAAGAAGTTACCGCAGATTGGAATCGTAAGAATTGGTGATGATGTGGAAATCGGGAGTAACTGTTCAATTGACCGCGCGACTATCGGTGAGACGACGATAGGAAGAGGTGTTAAAATTGACAATATGGTACAAATTGCCCACAATGTTTCAATCGGCGACGATACTGTAATAGCAGGTCAGGTTGGTATTGCAGGTTCAGCAAAAATTGGTAAAAGAGTTATGATTGGAGGGCAGAGCGGAATAGTCGGTCATATCACAATTTGCGATGATGCAATTATTGGCGCTTCGGTCGGAGTATCCAAATCAATTTCAAAGCCGGGATTATACACCGGGTATCGCGCCAAACCGCATAAAGAGGATTTAAAGCAGGAAGCATTCATAAAAAAAATTGAGGAATTAAACTCAAAAATTAAAATGCTGGAAAAAAATTCTAAAGACGGGGGACAATAAAATGCTTGAAAGGCAAAGAACTATTGAGAAAGAAATCACCCTTTCCGGTGTCGGTTTGCATACGGGCAACAAATCCAATATGACCTTTAAACCTGCACCCGAACACTACGGAGTAAAATTCGTGCGTACAGATTTGGACAACTCTCCTGAAATAACTGCTGACGTTGACCACGTAACGGATATTTCAAGGGGAACTACAATTGCACAAAACGGCGCTGAGGTTCATACTGTCGAACACGTTTTAGCAGCAATCAAAGGGTGTGAGATTGATAATATCAGAATTGAACTCGATTCAAACGAACCTCCGATAATGGATGGAAGCGCAATTGACTATGTACGCACGCTTAAAGAAGCCCGGGCAATTGACCAATCAGCAAAACGGGAATATCTCATAATTGAAGAACCTGTTCACTATCACGATGATGAGAGGCAGGTTGATATCGTCGCATTACCGTTGAAAGATGATTTCCGGTTAACAGTACTGATTGATTTCAACAATCCGGCCTTAGGAGTTCAACACACCGGACTATTCAACTTACACGAAGAATTTGAGAAAGAGTTTGCACCTGCCCGTACTTTCTGTTTCCTCAGTGAAATCGAAGATCTCAGGAGCAAAGGTTTAATTAAGGGTGGGGACATTGATAACGCAATCGTTATAGTTGACAGGGATGCCTCAAAGAGCGAATTCGAAAACCTGAAAAAGAGACTTGGGATAGAGGAAAGTGTTATTCTAGGCTCCAGCGGAATTTTAAATAACAAACAGCTCCGATTTAAAAATGAACCGGCGAGACATAAACTTTTAGATTTAATTGGTGATCTTGCACTGATTGGCGCACCAATAAAGGGTCAGATACTTGCCGCCAGACCTGGTCACAAATCAAACGTAGAATTCACAAAAATCCTTCGTAAATTATACCTGCAGAAAAGAATTCAGAAGAAGTTTCAGGTGATGAAATCTAAAAATTTTGTTTACGATATGGATTCAATCCTGAAAATCATGCCACACCGTTATCCGTTTCTTTTAGTTGACAGAATTATTGATTTCATTCCGGACGATACAATCGTTGGGATAAAGAACGTAACATTTAACGAACCTTTCTTTCAGGGCCACTTCCCGGGGAAACCTATCATGCCCGGCGTTATGATTGTTGAAGCGATGGCGCAGTGCGGATTCATGTTACTGATGAATTCAATAGACGGGGCAGAAAATAAGCTTGCCTATTTTGCAGCGATTGACAAAGTAAAATTCAGGAAACCGGTTATTCCGGGAGACCAACTAATCTTTGAGATGAAGTTGCTTGCCTACCGTAGCGGAATAGGAAAAATATCCGGTAAGGCATATAAAGATATTCTTGGCGGTGAACTTGCCTGCGAAGGCGAGTTCACTGCAGCAATAGTTGACCGGTAATTATTTATCGGTTAAAGCTTCTATTCCGGGAAGTTTTTTCCCTTCAAGATATTCAAGCGATGCGCCACCACCGGTAGAAACATGTGTTACGCTCTTCTCCAAACCTGCCTTTGAAATTGCACTTGCAGAATCTCCTCCACCGATTATTGTAATCGCACCGTTATCTGTAACTTCTGAAAGCGCTTTTGCAATCTCAAATGTCCCATTTGCAAATTTCCGGATTTCGAATACTCCCATTGGACCATTCCAAATTATCGTTTTTGATTTACGTATAACCTCGCTGTATTCTCGTATCGTTTCGGGACCTATATCAACACCCAGCCATTGATTACAATTTGCCTCCAAGTTGTCAGCGTTAAATATTCTGGTTTGCGCATCTTCACTGAATTCAGATGCATATAAAACATCAACCGGGAGTTTAATTTCTTTTCCCAATGCTTTTGCTTTTTCCAGAATGTTACCAGCGAGTCCGACTTTATCTTCTTCAAGAATTGATTTGCCGATATTATATCCGAGTGCCTTATAAAACGTAAACATCATTCCTCCACCAACAAGAATATAGTCCGCTTTATTTAGCAAATTTTCCAATACATCAATTTTCCCGGAAATTTTCGATCCTCCGAGAATTGCGCAGAGCGGACGTTTCGGATTATCTACTGCTTCCGACAAATATTTTATTTCTTTTTCCATAAGATAACCCGCGGCACACGTATCAATGAAATGTGTAATTCCCTCAGTCGAAGCGTGAGCGCGATGAGCAGTCCCGAATGCGTCATTAATATATAAATCTCCAAGCGACGCAAGTTTCCCTGCGAAGTCCGAATCGTTCTTTTCTTCCTCTTTATAAAATCTCAGATTCTCTAACAACAATACATCACCTAAATTCATACTCTCAATAATATCCTTGTTCCTGTCCGATATGCAATCATCAGAAAATAAAACCGGTTTATTGTAAATTCTGGATAATTCGTCAGCGACGGGTTTCAGCGAAAACTCAGGTTTTTTCTCACCCTTTGGCCTGCCAAGATGGCTCATTAAGACACACTTTCCACCGTTATCTGAAATAGCTTTAATAGTTGGAAGTGTTTCTGATATTCTCTTGTTATCTGTAATTTTTCCGTCCTTATCTAACGGGACGTTGAAATCTACACGCACTAAAACAGTTTTTCCATTGATTGAATTGGAGTTAACGAGATCCTGAAGGGATAGCTTTGACATAAAGTAATTTTAGTTTTTCGTAAATTACAAATTCAAATTTTTTCTTTCAGTGAACTTTACTTTGCTATTTCTCTTTCATCTTTTAAATCATCTTGAAATTTTTAACTAAAAAAAACCCCGGTTGTTAATACCGGGGTTAATAAAGTTAAAACAACTTAAAGTTGCTTATTTCACAAGGACCATTCTCCTTACCTGTGAGAAATCTCCTGCCTGCATTCTAACAAAATAAACACCACTTGAGAAATCAGCGCCGTTGAACTCTACGGTGTAAGTACCCTGAGTTTTATTTTCGCTGACGAGTGTGGCAACTTCCCTTCCCATAGCGTCATAAACTTTCATTGATACAAAGCCTGACTGTGGAATCGAGAAATTGATTTTCGTTACAGGATTAAACGGATTCGGATAGTTCTGGCTGAGCGAATACTGATCGGCTGTAATCTCCGGCTCATTTCCAACACCTACGATTGTTCCGTTAACCTGAATATAGTCAACACCAAGATAGTTACTATTATTGCCTGATGGACCGCCATCAACTACACAATATCTTATAGCGAACCTTGCATGCGAGCCTGGTGCAGGAGCCATGAATATTCTGTTTGCCCATGAACCTTGAGTATTTTTGAATCTTCCGAGTTCAACCCAGGATCCCTCCGGAGTTGAATCACCGGAGGCAGAGTACATAACCCTCATTGAATCAGGCCAGCTTCCGGCTGCACCTTGTTCCCAGAAAGAGATCGTATCTCCTGCTACGATGTTCAATGCCGGGAGCACCAACCAGCTATCAATATCATTCATTCCTGTTACGGCATTAAAATTCGCTGCAACGTATCCGGTAGGTGGACCATTAAATGCAGGGAAAACTGTTTCATTTCCCTGAAACCAGGTTGCTGTAGTACCTTGTGGACCTTCACCTCTGTAATATACCAGATATCCCCGGCTCTTAAGGGCGGTTGTATCGTTAGCGCCGTTAAGGCTATCTACAAATTTGTTGCCAACCGGCGGCGGACCGGACGGACAAACGTTACCTACTATATCAAAAGGAGCAAATTGTGATAACGTTGGATTCCAAGTATGTACTGTTGTTGCAGCACCGGTAGTGGTATTGATAGTTCTAAGTGCATTTATGTTGCCGTTGCCATCAAGACCTAAGAGGTAAAAAATATCGTTTTCTTTATCAAAGGTAGCGCCACAACCAAAATTTAAATTGAATCCGAGAGGACCTAACAAAGTAGGTGTTGCATTTGTCTTGTTAATTAAATATGTATTATCCAGTCCAAGGTCAATTCCGTACATCTTACCATCGCAATCAACAACAATCTTTACCATTAGGCTTGATCCACCTAAATTGTAATTCCCGACCAATGTAGTTGATCCGGTATTCGTGTCTAAAGTTGCCAAAGTTGTTGAAGTTGTAACATAAAAAATACCGGTAGTCGGATCGTAAGCTATTCCGTTAACATTAGTAGTTACTGCTCCGGTAAAGTTTCCTACCAATGTCGGTACGCCTGTTGTAGTATTAACCCTGTAAAGCTGGCTTGTTCCGGTAGCATCACCTGCTGTAGTTAAAAAGAATGTACCGTTTGGCGCAAATACTCCGGCGGAGGCGAAGTCTGCAAATGTGTGACTTCCGACGTTGGTTGTCGTGTAGCCGGGGATTGGGAAAGTAACAAAATTCGTTGGTGAAGGATAAGTCTGAAATGCAAATGCAGTTTCTACCATATCGGGTGAAAAATTAACATCCGTAAACGGAGGTCTAATAACAGACTGGATACCTTCCGGAATAGGACCTGCGTTCGGTGCATCCAAACTTGTGTAGTTCGTAGCAGTTTCAATTTGATTAAATACGTTTTGCTTCACAGATGTTTTTGAGGATTCATCAATCCTGTCGTTCGAAGAACTGAAGCCGTATATCATTGTTACCCCCAACAATAATAATAAAGCCTTCTGTAGATGTTTTTTTTGCATCTGAGTTGTTTTTTAATTTAGTGGAAAAATTACCAGAAGCGTCAGTTTAGGAATTTTTTAAACTATATAAAACCCCAAAATAAAGTAAATAAAAAACCCGGATGAGAACATCCGGGCTAATTAAACTAAAATATTGCAATGCTGTACTACATACTTTTATTTCACAAGGACCATTCTCCTTACCTGTGAGAAATCTCCTGCCTGCATCCTCACAAAGTACGTACCGCTTGAAAGATTTGCGCCGTTAAATTCTACTGTAAAGGTACCTGCATTTTTAACTTCGTTAACAAGCGTTGCAATTTCTCTGCCCATTATATCGTAAACTTTCATTGATACAAAGCCTGACTGTGGAATCGAGAAATTGATTTTCGTTACAGGATTAAACGGATTCGGATAGTTCTGACTGAGCGAATACTGATCGGCTGTAATTTCAGAACCGTTACCACCGATATTAGTTATCATTCCGCCGTTATCAGTTAGATACTTTATTGCCGCGGACAGAACAGCTTTAAGGTCACCATTTATAAAATATCTCGGATCCTGGAATATGGATATTCCAACATAACCTGAGGCATTAATTCCGATGGAAGCTAATGAATCTGTTGACGACACTCTTCCTTTGTATTTGTAAGTATCAACACCACCGGATTGTAAAGTACATCCGTCAGGCCAGAACCCTCCACCGGCAGGCGAGGTGGTCATCATCCTGTCGTTTCCAATATCTATTGTAGATCCGGTAATAGCATTTTGCCCGGTAACATTAGAATTGTCTGCTTTGTAAACGTATTTTAATAAAGTTTCGGTTAACACCTGATCATAAGCAGCTGATCCACTTCGACCGTAATTATAACCCTGATCAGCGCCCATATTAAGGAAAGCGCGCTTGTTTCCGCTTGTACCGGCATTCAGCCAGGCTTTTATGGAATCCCTCGCAGTTGCACCAAGATATCGGCATTGAGTCGCATCGAAGGAAGTTTCAAAAAGCATAATAGTGTTGTATTGATCAAGACCTGTGAGAACAGTAGTTGCATCAAATGTCTGGAATGTATAATTACCAACAAGCTCAGGTAAATATCTCATCAATGAATCTTTGTCGGCAAGCCGCTTTGCCTGCGATGATACTACAGTTGTATCATGGAAAAGAACTAATGTGTTACCACCTACCGGCGGTGGCGGACCACTTTCTTTTAGAATGTAACCTCCGAGAGCAAAGTTTTGATAGTTTAGAAGCAGTACAAACTGATTTCCGATTTGAACCGCCTCTGCACCACCTGCGATTCCCGTCCCGGATGGTGGGGGAAGTGTGAACATGTAAGTTGTTACTAACGTTCCTGAAGCAATGTGATACTTATTTAAACTGTTTTCTGTTTGACTGGTCTCCTGGTTCCATACCCATAAAAAGGCAGAGTCAGAACTTGATGTACTGTCGAACGCTAAACCATACTTTCCTGACAATGTTGATGGGATCGCACCGAGCAATGTTCCGTTTGTATCGTAACAGGTAATGTTACCGCTGAAGTTTGTGTTCCAGAATCCTTTTCTGTTGGGGTCCCAGGCAATTGCTCTGAACTGCGCGCCGGGTATATTTTTGGTTGTTATTGTATTACCGTTGAAATCCATCCTGTAAAGTGTGCTCGCTGCGCGACCACCGAACAGGAAATTACCGTCCGTTGTCAAGTCCCTGATCTGACCAGCGTAATTTGTGTTTGAGTCTGCAAGTGTACCCGGTCCGCCTCCCGGTCCATCTGCGTTGAATCTGTACAATGTAGAGTTATTCCATCTGTTGAAGAAATATTTACCATCATGATAGAACGCACCGACAGTACCGCCACTTACTCCGGGTATTGCAGAGTAATTGAATGTAAACTTAACCGGGTAAGGGAAATTTCCCGGAGGGGTTGTATCCGGTGTGGAATTATTTCCAAATGTTAACTGTGTCGTTACAGGAGCCATTTCCGAGTTCGGGTCACCCTGAAATGAATAGCCCCATAAGAGGAGAGTTAATGCGCAAATTGACATTAACGGGTAAATTAGCTTTTTCATTTTTTCCTTTTTGATTTTTGGTTAAAAGGTTTGGCAAAGGTTGCTATAATGAATATTATATTCAAGACATAATTAACAGTAAAAAAAAAGACCCAAATTTTTGTTTGGGTCTTTTTAAATTACTGAAATGTTTCTCTAACCTTACTTGAGCAACATCATCTTTCTTACCTGTGAGAAATCTCCTGCCTGCATTCTAACGAAATAAACACCACTTGAGAAATCAGCGCCGTTGAACTCTACGGTGTAAGTACCCTGAGTTTTATTTTCGCTGACGAGTGTGGCAACTTCCCTTCCCATAGCGTCATAAACTTTCATTGATACAAAGCCTGACTGTGGAATCGAGAAATTGATTTTCGTTACAGGATTAAACGGATTCGGATAGTTCTGGCTGAGCGAATACTGATCGGCTGTAATCTCCGGCTCATTTCCAACACCTACGATTGTTCCGTTAACCTGAATATAGTCAACACCAAGATAGTTACTATTATTGCCTGATGGACCGCCATCAACTACACAATATCTTATAGCGAACCTTGCATGCGAGCCTGGTGCAGGAGCCATGAATATTCTGTTTGCCCATGAACCTTGAGTATTTTTGAATCTTCCGAGTTCAACCCAGGATCCCTCCGGAGTTGAATCACCGGAGGCAGAGTACATAACCCTCATTGAATCAGGCCAGCTTCCGGCTGCACCTTGTTCCCAGAAAGAGATCGTATCTCCTGCTACGATGTTCAATGCCGGGAGCACCAACCAGCTATCAATATCATTCATTCCTGTTACGGCATTAAAATTCGCTGCAACGTATCCGGTAGGTGGACCATTAAATGCAGGAAAAACCGTTTCATTTCCCTGAAACCAGGTTGCTGTAGTACCTTGTGGACCGGTACCTCTGTAATATACCAGATATCCCCGGCTCTTAAGGGCAGTTGTATCGTTAGCGCCGTTAAGGCTATCTACAAATTTGTTGCCAACCGGCGGCGGACCGCCCTGAATTGATCCGTAAATTATAAAAGGCAAACCTTGTGGGTTACTACCGTCAAGTACAGGCGCCCAAGTCCAGGTTGTTCCTGTTCGTTGATAACCGTTACCGGTATTTGGCGTACCGGGAATTGTTCTTGGTGGATTCCAGGGTCCAGAAGATAATGATCCACCTGCGCAATAGTCAATCCAATAAGTACCCGTACCTAAGGTGGTACCGGTCATTGAAACCTGACTTCTCATGATTGGCCTTTGACTATTTGTCAGTGTAGTAGCGGTAACCCTGTAAATATTACTGAAGTTTGATGCGGTTAACCTGTTTGTAGTTGAATCACCCGCCACGATAGAACCTGTACCCGGAGTTGCACCGTCCCAAATCTGAAGGTTAATGTTGTTGATTGTGGACGTTGTTGTTGAACCGGTTTGATAGTGGAAGAGGATGATTGAATCAATCTGCCAAGTTTCGCCGGACGGGATTGTAAAATCATCAGCCATTCTGTTATTTGCCGTGATTTGATTCCCGTACCCGAAAGTAGTACCCGGATCGGTAATTGCGCTTGCATCAGCGCCACCGGCACCTGCTCCGGGATTTGATACTAACTCGCTCTGATTGTATAAAACTGCTAAATTATCATGTTGCGGTACAGTACCAATGGTTGATCTAAACTGTTCCAGAGTATTAGTGGGAGCTAATGACTCGTTTACAACGTCCCTGTCGTTCGAGATTGAGGATATCGTAAATCCCGCAATCAATACTACAAGAACTAAAAGGTGAGGTAGTTTTTTCATTTTGGTTTTTTAAAAGTTTGCAAAAAAGATGTTACTTGTGCAAATTATAACTTTCTCTTAATATTTCAAGACAAATAAAACATGACTTTTAAAAATTAATTTCCACCTTTTATCCATTTTCATAATTTTAAAAACCAAATCAATCTTTTTATATTGCATTTCAATACTGTTAGATGTAACATTATGCCTTAAGTTAATTTTTGACATGAAAACAATATTATTATCCCTGTTTATTTTCTGTTGTATAATTCCTGTTTCACACGCACAACAAAATAATGACGATTGGGATAAAACCGCACTGAACTCGAATACCAATAATCTCATCCTTGGAATTTTCAATCCCGATAATTTTTCAATGAACCACACTTTTAATATATCTATGCTCAATACAAAATACGGGAGCGTCTCGGTTACATCTTACGTTAACAGCTTAAACTACAAGTTAAACGACGATCTGAACGTGAGCGCAGATATTTCTTTGTCATACAGTCCGTATGCAAATTCGGTATTAGGTTCGGATTTTTCCAGTAAACTTCAAAATGATTTATCGGGAATTTCTCTTTCAAGATTAGCGGTTGATTACAAAATATCGGAGAATGCGTTTATCAAATTTGAATACAGGAACGTAAAAAATTCAATTCTTTATGATAACTTCGGATACTACGACCCTTTCTTCCGAAGGTAAAAAAGTCTGACTTTAGGTTTCAAACGGGGAGTTTCATTAAAGCTCCCCGTTTTTTATTTTTGTTTAACATTCCCTATGAGCAAAATTAAATCCACAACTATAAATTACATTGTAAACATTTCCATTATACTTTTATTGGTTTTATGCGTATATCTCATCTATTCTTTATTCAATAAATCCCCTGAGGTACAACCTCCACCTGAGACAATCAGTCAAATCCCAGATTCGAACAACCAAAATCAATCCGGCAGAAAATTACAAATTGACGTTCGCAATGCTTCGGGAGTTAACGGTGTAGCATCAAAGTTCACCGATTATTTACGTCAAAACGGATTTGATGTAGTTGAGATGGGCAATTTCGAGACTTCGGATGAAGATGTAACAATAATTCTGGACAGGAAGGGAAACAACAAAAAAACTCTGGGAAAAATATCTTCAGCTCTTGGAATCAGCGAAAAAAACATCGTTGAGGAGATTGACAAAAGTCTTTACCTTGACGCTACTGTGGTAATAGGAAAAGATTTCAATGAATTAAAACCCTTTACTGAAAGCAAATGATAGCTGAATCTTTATCAAAGGAAATTGCCCGGTTTATACTTGAGAAAAAGGGCACTGATATATCAATTCTCAACGTAAAAAATTTAACCTCGGTTACAGACTATTTCGTAATTGCGACCGCAAATTCGGATACCCAATCGAAAGCAATTGCCGATTACATATTAGAAAAAACCCGTGATATCGGTGAACGCCCGATAAATAAGGAGGGGTTTACAAACTTCAACTGGGTATTACTTGACTTCGTCGATGTAGTTGTTCACATTTTCCTTAAAGATGCCCGCAAATTTTATAATCTCGAGGGGCTTTGGGGCGATGCTGAAATTACCAGAATTGCTGATGAATAACACCGGGCAATATTTAATTTTGACCTCAGGTGATCCGAACGGTATCGGACCGGAAATAATTTTAAAACTTTTTAAAAAGCGTAAATTCTCCGACAGACCCGTTTTAATTGCAGGTTTTAAAGATACATTTGATTTTTACTCAGGATTATTAAACTTACCCGAGATTGAAGGGAAATATTTTCTGAACCGTGGCGCTCCGTCAAAATTCAAACCGAAACCAGGGAAAATTCTGAAATCTGCCGGGGAAATCGCTGCAAGTTCAATCTTTGAAGCAATCGATTTCAGTAAGGTTCATCCTGAGTCAGCTATAATTACTTTGCCTATTTCTAAAGAAGCAATAAATCTTGCCGGTGTTAAATTCCCCGGGCATACTGAACTTTTCGAAAAGAGCTATAATTCAACCAATGTTGCTATGATTTTTTATTCAGATACATTTATGGTATCTTCGCTGACCGGTCATATTCCGTTGAGAAAAATTTCCGGTAGCATATCAAAAAAATTTATCATTGAAAAGTTGATGTTTCTAACAGATAGCTTAAAAAGAGATTTTAAGATCGAAAATCCGACACTGGCAATACTTGGATTAAATCCTCACTGCGGCGATGGTGGTATAACGGGTAACGAAGAAACCGACACAATTATCCCCGCATTAAAACTCCTTCGAACAAAAGGGATTGATGTTGCAGGTCCATTTTCGGCAGATGGATTTTTCGCCACTCAATCACAATATAAATACAGCTTGGTAATCTCATGCTATCATGACCAAGGCTTAATCCCGTTCAAAATGTTGCAATCGCACGACGGGGTAAATTTTACGGCGGGATTACCGGTAGTCAGGACATCTCCCGACCATGGCACTGCATTTGATATTGCGGGAAAAGGTCTGGCAAACATTTCCAGTACGCAATCGGCATTTAATTTGGCAATAAAAATTTCATCAAACAGACGTGATCAGATTCGATAAAGTTTCATTCAGCTATAACTCGAAAAAAATTCTCGACAACGTTGACCTTTACATTAACAATGACGAGTTCCTGTTCGTTGTCGGCGAGAGCGGAATCGGTAAAACCACATTATTCAAACTTATGTACTTTGAAGAAATCCCAACATCGGGAACGGTATTCTTCGAAAATTTCAGTTCGGATAATATTGATGTTCAGGAGATTCCTTATCTGCGAAGAAGGATTGGCGTTGTTTTTCAGGATTTCAAGCTCATGCAGGACAGAGATACATTTGATAACATTTCACTGCCGCTTGAGATAATCGGTGATAAAAAGGATACAATCAAAAAGAAAGTTTTTGACGCTGCCTCAAGGGTGGGATTACTCGATAAACTCAACAAGAAACCTTTCGATTTATCCGGTGGTGAGCAACAACGAATTGCAATAGCACGGGCGATAGTCAATAAACCTGAAGTTGTAATTGCCGATGAACCGACAGGAAACTTAGATCCGATAATTTCAATGGACATTTTAAAATTGTTAAATGAGATCAACAGACGGGGTACAGCGGTGATTATTGCTACTCACAATTTTGAACTTGTCAGGAAACTGAGGGATAAGAGGATAGTTCAGGTTAAAGATCAAAAATTATATGAAGTGAAAATCAGGACTTGACAATTTTATTCCGGTTCACGAGGAAATCGAGCACTATCTGCCAATCCTCTTTAAAATTATATTCGAACCGTTCAGACGGATTTATTGAAAATGCCATCTCAAGATTAGAATCTCCCTTTTCAAGTTCACCTTTAATAAAATTTATTTTAGCTTTCTCGAAATAAGGTTCAGCCCAGTTTGGTTTCAGTTTAATTGCACTGTTGAATGCTTTCCCTGCGGTAAGGTAATCTTCGTTATCTATCAGCACACAACCGTAATCATACCACGCTTCAGCATTGTCAGGCTCTAATGAGACAATAGTGCTGAAGCTACTTGCTGCTTCCGGAATCATACCAAGTGCAATTTCAGTATCTGCCTTTGAATACCATATTTCGGCGAAATCCCTGCAAAGGGATATAGCCATATTGAAATCTTTGAGAGCTTCAGTATATCTTTTAAGTGTGTAGTATGAATTTCCTCTGCTGAAATAAGATTCGTAATTTACATCATCCAGTTCAATAGCCTTTGTGTAATAATAAACTGCCTCCTCATATTTCTCAAGCTCTTCGTACGCGTTACCGATATTGTGATACGTAAACGAATCATCGCTTCGTAATTCAACGGATTTCTGATAATATTCAATTGCTTTATGGAATCTACATAATGAAGCGAATGCGTTGCCGCAATTATACCACGCGGAAGAAAAATCAGGTTTAATCGCAAGACACATTTCGTAGCTTTCAATCGCTTTCAGGAACCTACCCATTCTGTTATGCACTATCCCGAGATTGTACCACGCATTGAAGTTGTATGGCGAAAGGTCAATATGTTTCCTGTATGCCGAAATGGATTCATTTAACATATCGAGAAAATCGTAACAGTAACCAAGCTCATAGTAAGCGTCCTTGTGAAATTCATCGAGACGGATAACCGACTCAAAACATAAAACAGCTTCCGAAAAGTTCTCAATCCTTTCAAGCGAAAGACCTTTATTGAATAATGCGTCAATATTGTTCGGGTCTATATCCAAAACTATGTCGAATGTTTCAATTGCTTTTTGATGTTGTTCGCTGTTATCAAATGTAATCGCTTTATTAACGATTATTTCAAGATCATTAGGATTAAGGAGAATTGCCTTATCGAAATAAATTAACGCTTCATCGTATCTGCCGAGACAATCCAGCAAAAGTGCTTTCCTGTGCCAAGACTCGGTATTGTACGGGTAAAGTTCTATCAGAATGTTGACGTACTTAAGCGCCTTCTCGAACTCATTATTTTCGTAATAATAATTAATGATCTCTTCCAAAGACTCGGAATCATGAGTCTTCTCAAGATCATCGTCATTGAGCTTCTTCTTTCGTCTTCCATTGTTTTTATCTTCGTTCTCGTCAAAAAATTCAAGGTCGTCATTGTCTTTCACGTTATCTCCTTTGTTATTTTCAGCCTAACATAGAAAATTGAATTCCATTAATCAAGTATATCTACAATAATGAAAAAATTTTTGGATTCTGATTAAAACATTTATATAAAAATTAAATTCAGATATATTGAGTTTCTTCACAATACTTTTTTCCGCTCAGTTATCCTTTTCTGAATGAAACGAATTAAATATAAAATCCCAAAGTTTTTTTACAGAGTTTTTGTTATACCACTTTTTTTAATGTTGCTTTGTGCATCCTGCGCTTCAATCGTAATCCGTGAGCATGTAAAAATTTCCAGCGATGACTGGTTAATGGCAAACGGCAACCCACAAAAGGATAACATTTCCATATCTGCTGACCCGGTAAAAATTCCGCCTGCTTTGGTTTGGGATTTCAACGTGGATGCGGGTTTCCACAATAATGTTTTTTCAATTGCTGATGCTGTTCTGTTTGCATCAACACTTCGCGGTGAGATATTTGCTATTGATGTTTCTTCAGGCAAGAGGCTCGGATATATTTCGAAACTCGGCGGTTCAGTTTTCGGTTCGCCGATTGTTCGCGAGCGTTCGATAATTTTTACAATTGACGGAAACGAAGACCGGTCAGTTGTCAGTTACGATTTTTCAAAGGGGACTACCAACTGGGAATTCAACGCCGGATTTATAAGGTCGTCACCCATAGTGTTAAATGACAATGTTATCGTTGCGAATAAATCCGGATTGGTATTTTCTATCAATGCGCTTAGCGGGGAAAAAAATTGGGTGTTTAATTCCGGTACAAAAATTTCTTTTTTTACATCTCCTGCTTCAGACGGGAAAAATATTTATCTCGGCAATACAAGCGGAGAATTGTTTGCAATTAACCTTGTTACCGGTAATCTTCAATGGCGGCTTGAAACAGGAAGCTCCTTCTTTTGCAATATTTCAATTCACAATGATACTCTCTTCACCGGATGCAATGACGGAATTTTCAGAGCATTCACGAATGAAGGAGCGATCATTTGGGAAAAGAAACTGAATACAAAATTTTCTTCATCTTCTACATTTTTTAACCAAAGTATAATTACAACCGGCGTGAACGGTAAAGTATATTCTCTCAAAACGCAAACAGGGGAAAATATCTGGGAATTTAAGACGAACGGCGCGATTACAGCATCGCCGGTATTAGCCGGGGAATATGTATTCATCGGTTCATTCGATAAAAACTTCTATTGTCTGAATGCAAAAACCGGTAAAGAAATCTGGCGGTTTGAAACGGAAGGGCGGATTAAAGCAACTGCGCTCGTCTGGAGGGGTTTTGTGTTCGTTGCTTCCGATGATAAAACTATTTACTGCTTTAAATGAAATTGTTATTCTTAATATTGATAATCATTTCGCAGGGTTCACTATATCCGCAAGTAACGGATTCAACTTCTTTATGCGTTAAAATTGAAACGAACATAAACAATCCGCTAATTTCCATTGACTCTGCTGAATTCACTTCACTTAAGAAAGACTGCTTGTTCCTTTCAGCCGGGAGTTATTATTTTGAAATTAAATCCGGTAACCAGGACAATGTGTGGGGTGCAATGAATATTTCACGAACAGTTGAAATTTATTCAGATACGATTTTAACCCTGAAAGCTCCGGTATTATATACTTTCACTACGGACCCCTTTAATGCTTCAGTTTATTTTAACGACAGTCTTTTGGGTTTTACACCGCTTAGATATTTGTCGGATAAATTATTGACCGGAGAATTTTCCGTTAGAAAAGACGGATTTAAGTCCGTATTTGAAAATTTTGACACATCAAAAGTTTTTTACAAAATCATTTTAAAGCCTGCCAACGGTTTGGTCGAAAACGAGGTAATTATTAATCGCGCAATTGGTTTTGAAACACCGCGCAACTGGTTAGTCATTTCAGGTCTCGGAGCGCTTACAATTTCCGGCGCTTACGGATCGTTTAATCTGAAATCCAAAGCAAATGAATTTTACGATGAATATTTGAAAACAAGTGATGAAACAAAACTTGATAAATCGAAACAATTCGACGTTTATTTTGCGATTTCTCTTATCGCAATGCAGGCAGCACTCACAGGGCTGATTTACTATCTGTTTTTCGACTGAAAATTATTCAGCAATTAAAAGCTTGTCCTTCCGGTTTGCCGTAACAGTATTGAAAATGATAACGGCAATAATTATTAACCCACCCAAAATGGAAAAGTTTGAAGGGACTTCCCCAATCCCGATAAAAACCCAAATCGGATTAAATACCGCTTCAAGCGTTGCTATGATCATCGTCTCGGTCGCGCTGATATACTTTATTCCCTCGTTAAAAATCATATAACTCACACCAATCTGAATCGCACCCATGTAAATTAAAATTAAAACTTGCGTTCCATCAATTGCCATACGGTCTAAAATAACCGGAAGACAAATAATTGCAACAAGTGCATTACCGACGATAATGTTGTTTATAGTATTGGTCTCACCGTGCTTTTGTTTTTTCCATTTAAGGAATAATGAGAACAGAGCGAAGCAAAATCCCGATGCGATTGCGAACATGTTTCCTTTAACATCGCCGGAGTCAAGTTTACCAAGGAAGAATAGTGACATTCCCGCGAGGATTACAGCAAATGTGGCAAAATGTTTTAATTTAAATCGTGACTTTAAAAACAAAGGTTCAAGGAAGAGCAAATACGCAGGTGCTGTAAATTGGAGGAAAATTGCATTGGCGGCAGTCGTCAGTTTGGTTGCAATCACAAAAAAAATCAAAATGCCGGCATAGGAAGCAGCACATAAATTTGAGATGAGGTCAAACCTGAACTTAGGTTTAACCTGCCTGAAATTTGCAATTAAAAAAACTGTGACAGTTGCAATTGCACACCTGTAAAAAGAAATCTGGAATGCATCAATTGTGAGAACTTTTATGAATAAACCGCTTGTACTCCAAAGGAAAGCAGTCAATGAAATCAGTAATATCCCTCTGGTATGGTCAGAAAGATTTCCCAAATTACACTTGGAATTTTTCTGAAATTTTTCGAAACATAACTTCCGTCATTTCAGAGAGGTTGAACTTATGCTTCCATCCCCAATCTCTGCGCGCTGTTGAATCATCAATAGTCGCAGGCCAGGTTTTCGCTATTTCCAGCCGGAAATCAGCTTCGTATTCAATTTCAAATTCAGGAACATATTTCACAATTTCATTTGATAATTGCTCCGGTGTAAAACTTATTGCGGTAATGTTATATCCGCAGTGAGTTGAGATTCTGTCGGCAGGAGCTTCCATAAGTTTAATAGTCCCGTCTATTGCATCCGGCATGAACATCAAAGGCAACATTGTATCTTTACTGAGGAAACATTTATATCGTTTGTGTTTCACTGCGTCATAAAATATCTCAACTGCGTAATCGGTAGTTCCGCCGCCGGGCTCGGTTTTGTGGCTAATCAATCCTGGATATCGTAAACTCCTTACGTCAACTCCGAATTTTGCATGATAATACTCGCACCACCTTTCTCCCGCAAGTTTACTAATCCCGTAAACGGTATTCGGCTCCATGATAGTTATTTGAGGTGTATTTACTTTTGGAGTTGTATTCCCGAAGACTGCAATTGAACTTGGCCAAAATATTTTCGATAATTTTAAATCCTTTGCAAGCTCCAGAACATTCAACAATCCGTCCATGTTCACCTCCCATGCGCGTTTCGGCTTTTTCTCCGAATTCCCCGATAGTAAAGCCGCAAGATGATAAATTTCACGGACGTCATTTTCTGTAACTATCCGTGAAAGATTTTGTTTATCGAGTACATCAAGTATTTCAAACTTGCCCGATGACATTACCTCTTCGGATGCGGTAGTTAAATCTGTTGCAATTACTTTATCATTACCGTTTATTTCCCTCAGCTCCAGTGTAAGTTCGGTGCCAATCTGTCCTGCTGCACCGATGATTAAAATTTTTCCCATTAATATATTTGAGGTTAATTCATATAGTTTTTACATGACAAAATTATATTAAAAAAATCAGCTTTCGGATACGATTTAACAATATATAAAATTTATCTTTTTAAAATCACCAGAGTCAATTCATGATTAATTAATATACGCGATGAGTTCTCAGTTAATGCTATAAATCGAAGACCTCAACTTCGTATTTCACGGCGCTTTTTGGAATTAGTGCAGGCCAGTACGCAACTACCTCTGATGGTTTTGGTCTTCCACCGGCAAAACCCGTAACTCCGGGTGGACCGGTCAGTATTAACGGTGCGATTTCCATTCCGAATCTTTCAACCGATTTTTTGTCGTGCGACCTGACGCCGATTCTGAGTACAATTTCAGACGGATCATCAGGTGTATTCGCAAGCGGACCATGGCACGCATTATAACCCTGAAACTCGGATTTGATTTCGTCAAAGGTCAATCCCAATGCATCCAGACGCTTTCTAAGTATCTCTTCAGCAGCCTGTGCTTTATCAAGTGCATCCGGCCAGCAATAAGTCAAAGAACCGAAGGCTGAGTAACCGTCGAGGTAAGACATTGAAACTTTATAAAATTCAGTTGCAGGTTGTCCCTTTACACCGGTAACCTTAACCCGGTTATTACCCGATTCTTCAAGCTGTATTGAAGTGAAATCCGCGATACAATCGGGTGTAATGTAATCCTTAGGGTCACCAATTTCATAGACCAGTTGCTCTGAAACAGTTGCAACATTGACTATACCGCCTGTACCATCGTGTTTAGTGATAAAAACCGTACCATCCGGATGCGCTTCGGCAATCGGAAATCCGATTTTATCCAACTCGGGTACGCTCTTCCAGTCGCCAAGGAAATTCCCACCGCTTGCCTGACCCCCGCATTCAAGTATATGACCAGCCACCGTGCCGGTAGCCATTAAATTGAAATCAGAGAAATTCCAACCGAACTCATAAATCATCGGCGCCAGCGTAAGTCCGGTATCTGTTACTCGTCCGGTCATTATAATATCAGCGCCATTTTGAAGCGCCTCAACGACACCGCCTGCACCAAGATAAACATTAGCGCTCAATATCTTATCCTTTACTGTCCGGATACTTTCGCCGGTTTCCATATTATTCAGTTCAATCCCACTATCAAGCAAATTGTCTATCCGATTAAGAATATCGTCACCTATTACTATCCCTATTTTTAACCCTTTAATACCGAGTTTTTTTGCAACCTCGATTATAGCGTCTTTACAAGAATATGGGTTTACACCTCCGCCGTTTGTGATTACTTTAATCCCCTTATCTTTTACGATGGGCAGAATTCTCTCCATCAACGGGGGAATATCACGCGCGTAACCGAGCTTCGGATCGCGCAATTTCTGCTTCTGTAAAATTGACATTGTAACTTCAGCAAGGTAATCCATAACAAGGTAATCAACCGGTCCTTCAGTAATCTGTCTGAATGGCGCATCAACCATATCACCCCAAAATCCCTGCCCCGAAGCAATTCGTATCTTTTCTTTCATTGAATCAAATAAAGTTGAAATTAAAGTTGCAAGTTAACAATTCAACCTAAGTGTTACAATTTAGAAAGTCAGCATAAGGTTAAACCTAAATCAATATCGTTGAAATGATAGAAACCCTGCGCGCAATTCTCTAAAGAAACGTCTTTATGAATTTTGTCAGGTTCTGGCAAAAATATCTCCGTGAAACTTCATTCATAAAAAATAAACCGTATTAATCGCTTCAGGCATATATACAAAATTTGGTAAAAAAAAGCGGAGCAATCCGCTCCGCCTTTTTCAATGGAAAAAACGTTGGAAGTTTATTTCATCACTTCAGGAGCACCATCCGCTTAACGCTCACAAATTCGCCCGCTTCAATTCTGTAATAATACACCCCGCTGGAAAGGTGCGATGCGTCAAATCCAACTTCGTAACTGCCGGGCTTCAGAACTTCATTTGTCAGAACAGATACTTCCTTTCCGGTAATATCGTAAACTGAGAGTTTAACGTTTCCTTCTTTCATAATATCAAATCTGATGTTGGTTACAGGATTGAACGGGTTGGGATAGTTTTGGGAGAGATCATATTTTTCAGGAATTTCATCGCCAACATTTGAAATCCCGACTATGGTGTACCATCTTGCAGTCTCAACTATCGGATTTTTGATTGTTACGGTAACAACAGTATCCATACCGGATGAATCCGGACTTGAATAAGAACCGGGGCCACCGCCAATCCACCCTTTGAACTCACTGTACAAACCATTGCCACTGACAATCCTGCTCAACACACCGAAAGTTGCCTGCGAATTCGAGTCATAATATTGATCCCCTCCGAATGTATTTCCGATAGAAGAATTCATTAATAAAAGATATTGACGTTTATAATGCGCAGTCAGGTCAGTGTTTTGGTTAATTGTGAAATTTAATGTTGTATCAGTACTACCGTTACTCCATTGCGTGAACATGTAATTATTCGAAGCTTGCGGAACATTCAAAGGCGTTTCAACTGTAACATTAGCACCGTCAGGGAAAACAATTTGCTGAGGTGAGTTATACGGATTACCGTTCACCGTGTAAGTAACAAGATTTCCCCTGTTAGTCTGAATGCTTAAAAGCGAAGCATTAACTAAAACGTTTAATTCTCTTCTGTGAGCAGGTGTACCGTTTGGACCGCGACCTTCAACGTGTATAGTATAGCTACCCGGAGTTACGCCACCGGAGGCTGCAATATTCATCGTAACCTGTCCAGGGTAAGAATTTATAGTGTTACCATTAGGGAATGTTATATTGATATTGCCGCTTGATGGCGGATTTGTAACTGTTCCTGTAAATGTAACCGTTTTATCGTATAATTTTACAGCAGGTACTGAGACTGTGATGTTTGCATTTTGCCCGTCGTTAACTTTTAGTAAAGAGTCACTAATCTTCATAGCGTAATCAGGGAAATAAGCAACATAAGAGCTGAAATTATTGCTCCTGAAGTCAGCCCATGCCATTATTGAGGTAATGCTGTTCGAGGCGACTGAATTATAATCTCCCTGATAACGCGGAGTACCACCACCACCACACGAGGTACACTCAATTTTCATTTTTTTGTTGGATACTTTCTGATTTGTTGCCCAGTTCACTCCACCATTGTCAGAGTATGAAGCATAGATTTCCGCGCTGTCGTTTGTGGGAGTATTCCTTGTATCCATCCACTGTACATATAACCTTCCTGTTTCTTTATCGCACCACATTGCCGGATGAAATTGAATGCTTGAATTAGCCGGCGTGTTATCGTTTACAAGAACTTCACCCGACCAGGTTGCACCTTGGTTATCGGAATAACGGCAATAGATATTTGGATTATTCCCGTTACCCGGAGGATTATTTGAAGCATAGATTAAATATAATCTCCCACGGTGCGGACCATAGCTATTATCGGCGGCAATATATGGATATGGTCTTGTACGCATGTTCTCAACCGAGTGCCTTCCGTTTACGTTAGTTCCCACATAGTTTGCAAATTGTTGGGTGCTAACATAATTGAAAGTTGTTCCGCCGTTTTCCGATTTATAAAAAGTATAGTTAGGAGCAAATGAATTTCCGGAATTGGTAACCACGTAAACCGTCCCGCCCTGGGTAGCGCCATTAGGTCCTACTGCAACCATCATACCGGGTAAAAACTGAGTACTGAGCGAGGTTACAAAATTAAAACTATTACCTCTGTCAATTGACCTTACAATATTACCGGAACCACCGCCGGCAGTGAAAACAGAGTAAACATAATTAGAGTATGGTCCGGCAGTCTGGTCTGCTGCCATCCAGTTTTTATCAACACCAATGTTACCATTAACCGGATTTCTCCATGTCTGGGCGTTATCATCAGAGCTGATAATTCTTGTACCCGTTATGTTTCCACCTGCGCCTGACATATTTTCGTAATATAATCTACCGAGAGAATCATAAGCAGTAATCGGATCACCGAAAATATTCGTCCCGAAATTAGGCATATTGGTAGCCCAATCAATTCCATTTAACGTGTAATGAGTTCCGTTTGTATTGAATGCAACAAACATTTGCTTGGGATCGTTGGGGTTCATTGAAATGTGAGCTTCCGCAAAATCAATGCCAAGAAAATAATTATCGAAACCTTCTTCATCAGTCCAGACAGCATCTTCAAGCTCTGAATCGGGCTGATGTGCATTTAATAACTCGGATGGAATCCTGTCCAGATTAGGGTCATCATCCATATTTGTTGACTGCGAATTAAAACCAATTACGACTGCAATAATAACGATAATCGGTAGTAACAGAAGTTTCTTCATTTTTAATAGATTTTAATTTAGACAAGAATAACTTTTTTAAAGCAAAATTATAAGGTCTTTTTATATCAATTCTTTTAAATAATCATATTACCCCTTAATGTGAATTTCAATTAGAAAATTGTAAATCTCCAACTATTCAATCAAAGTTACTTCAACAACACCATCCGTTTGATACTAACAAATTCACCGGCTTCAATTTTGTAATAATAAACACCGCTCGAAAGTTGCGATGCGTCAAATTTAACTTCGTAACTTCCTGGTTTCAGAACTTCATTCGTCAGAACCGATACTTCCTTTCCGGTTATATCGTAAACTGAGAGCTTAACATTACCCGCTTTTATAATATCAAATCTGATGTTGGTTACAGGATTGAACGGGTTGGGGTAGTTTTGAGACAGATTATATTTTTCGGGAATTTCATCGCCAACATTTGAAATCCCGACTATCGTGTACCACCTTGCGGTTTGAACTATCGGATTTTTGATTGTTACAGTAACAACAGTATCCGTACCGGAAGAATCCGGGCTTGAATATGAACCTGAACCACCACCAATCCACCCTTTGAACTCACTGTACAAACCGTTGCCGCTGACAATCCTGCTCAGCACGCCGAAAGTTGCCTGTGAATTTGAGTCATAATATTCATTCCCCCCGAATGTATTTCCAATTGAAGAATTCATCAGCAAGAGATATTGACGCTTGTAGTGAGCTATCAAATCAAGGTTGGTACTTACATTGAAATTTATTGTGGTGTCTGTACTGCCGTTGCTCCATTGAGTAAATTTATACTTGTTCGATGCCTGAACAACTGCGTCCGGAACCTTGATGGTAACATTGCTTCCATTAACAAATACAAACTCCTGCTGACTGTTGTACGATTGCCCGTTAACATAAAAGGTTACCGTTGTTCCCCGATTAGTTGCGACTTTAACAATGGAGGCATCAACGAGTAAATCAAATTTCCTTTTGTGCACCGGTGTCCCGTTTTTACCACTGCCTGTAACCGTGACTTCGTAACGCCCCGGTGTAACATTTCCGGATAAGTTTACATTCATTACGACAGAATCCGGGAAAGATGTAATCGAGTCTTTACCGTTTGTGAAGCTAAAGGAAATATTCCCACTTGCCGGTGTTGAATCAATTGTTGCGGTAAATTTTACCCTATCGGCGAACGGTCCTTTCACATCCGGAATTTTAACAGTTACGGAAGCGGAGGAATTACCCGAAGTATTTACCCTATCTGTGTTTAATAACATCGCGAAGTCAGGGAAATATGCGACGTAACTTCCAAGGCTATTATTACGTCCATCCATCCAAGAAGAATAAGATGTATTTCCAATTGCAGAAATGCCAATATAATCACCAATGTAAAATGCCTGCCCCGAACCCTGAGATACCCGCATATCATCCGGATTAAATTTTTCGTTTGAAATCGGTTCATTCGTGCTGAATGATACACCACCGTTTGTTGAAACCGCCCCGTAAAGTTCAGTCATTAGGTTATTTCCGGGATCTACGCGCGAGTCATACCAACACACAAAGACTTTACCGGTATTGTTGTCAACTGAAATTGCAGGCATCCACTGGTCGGTTGATGTATTGTCATCATTTAACCTCAAAGGCGACGACCACGTTTGTCCATTGTCAGTTGATCTAACCAATACAACATCGGCTAAATCATTTGGGTTGTTTGCCGGGTTGATTTCTGTTACGACATAGATAGTACCCCGATATGGTCCGAAAGAATTATCAACAGCCACTCTCGGGAAATTGTTTGTTCTGATACAATTTTTAACCGTATATCGCCCCGAGCAAATTGTACCCGCCGGAACAGCATTCAGCACCGTAGTCGAAGATGAGAATGATACGCCGCCATTTGTAGATCGTGCCATGAGGATCGTATTACCGTTTACGCTTGCAAAATAAACACTGCCACCTTGAATATTGCCGTTTGGACCCACTGCAACATAAGCACCCTGAGTTCCGAGGAGTGTTAACGTAGGAGACCAGGTTAAACCAAAGTCTGTGCTCCGGCTAAATCTCATACCAGTAGCACCAAATTGACGCCAGCCGACATACAGATTATTTGAGTAAGGTCCACCTGTCTGATCTGCAGTAATCCACGGCTTGTCATTCAATACCGGGAATGTATGCACACTTGAATACTGGTGATACGATACTCCCTTGTTGGTTGAACGGGCGACCGTCAAGCCATAAGTACTCCCGTTCTGATACATTTGTAAATAATATGCATTGCCGAGACTATCAAATGTCAGTACCGGATCACCAATTACCGAAAATCCTGGGAAAGGGATAAATGTTTTTATCCAGTCATAACCATTTAAAGTATAGTAGTAATTATTAATGTTGTACGCTGTAATTGAATTGAGAGGATCTCTGGGATTTGTAGCAATATGCGGTTCACCGTAATCAATCCCGAGAAAGAAATTGTCAAAACCATTGATAGTTACAGATTCTTCGAAACTTTGATTTGGATTATATGAATAATCCGGAGGTACAATTACCCTCGATTGATTTTTAATGTCATTCAACGGTTGCGCAGACAGAGGCTGATAAATATTTGTTAAAAACAACAACAGAAAGAAATATTTCATTGGGTTTTGTTTAGATTATTAATCAACATTTTTCGTCAATCAGCTATTATCTTAACTGACCTTAGTGTAAAACTTTTCATTATACTCTTTTACCATTCTCCACGTAGTAAAGTATCCTGCGAGATTTCTGATTGATGAGCGTATCTTCTTTACCCATGCAGTCGGAATTCCCCGTTGATCACGTTCGTAAAAACACGGCACAATCAAATGCTCAAGTACATCGTACATTGAATTCGCCTCAAACAAATCACGCTCAGCGATATCAGTCATCATATCTTCACTTATTGTATCAATCTTCCAGCCGTTTTCTTCCCTATATGCTTCTGCCCACCAGCCATCGAGAATACTGAAGTTTAATCCACCGTTAGCGAGGACTTTCATTCCGCTTGTACCGGAAGCTTCGAGTGGACGCCTCGGAGTATTCAGCCAAATATCGCACCCCTTAACCAACTCTTTCGCAACATCTAACTCATAGTTGTCAATAAAGACAATTTTTCCGTGTAGTTCCGGGTCTTTTGTCCACCGGTTTATTTCCTCTATGAAACTTTTACCACCTTCATCCATTGGGTGTGCCTTCCCTGAGAAAATAAATTGTACCGGACGTTCAGAATTCAACACGAGCGATTTTAATCTCGCCACATTTGTGAAGATAAAATTTCCTCTTTTATAAGTGGCAAACCTACGCGCAAAACCTATTGTAAGTGCGTTTTCATTCAGTATATGAAGCGCATCCTGAATTTCATCATCGGTGGCTTTAAGGGTTTTCAGTTTGTTTGAAGTACGTTTGCGCGTAAACTTAATCAATTGTCGCCTGTTATCATTTCTCATCCTCCATAAAATTTCATCCGGTAATTCGCTAATCTTTTCCCAAATATTTTCATGCTTCAACCAATCAACACCGAAGTTTTTCCTGTAAACCCTTTCGGATATATAAGACAAGTACGATTTTGTATGAATTCCGTTCGTGATAGATTCAATCTGAGATCTATTATCCGGCAATGCCCACATCTTGCGGGCAGTCTCCGCGTGAAGTTTGCTTACTCCGTTGAGGAAATGAGAGTTGTTAATCGCAAGACAAGCCATATTGAATTGTTCCTTATTGACTTTCGTACCAGCCAGACTCCCTTCGTTAAAAAATTCATCAAACGAAATTTTCAAATGATTCTGTGCGTATGATTCAAAATAATGGGTCATTAGTTTACGTGAAAATATGTCAATTCCTGCCGGTACGGGAGTGTGTGTAGTAAAAATGTTCGAATAATAACATAACTGTTTAGCTTCGTTAAACGAAATATTGTATTTCTCTATTGAATTTTTAATCCTCTCTAAACACAGGAAGGCGGAATGACCTTCATTGAGATGAAAAGCTTTGATATCGTAATTGAGAATGTCGAGGAGTTTTTTACCGCCTATACCGAGAAGTATTTCCTGCTCAATCCGTTTTTCAATATTTCCGCCATATAGAATATCAGTAATCCGTTTATCGTTTACTGTATTTTCATCAACGAAGGTATCAAGCATAAATAATTTTACACGACCAACCCTGAACTCCCAAATCTGGGCATAGACAGTCCGCCCGGGCAATTCTATCGATATTTTAATCGGGGAGAAATCTTCATCCGTTACCCTATGTATCGGTAACTTTTCAAACCTGTTCGGTTCGAAAAGTTCACTTTGCCTCCCGTCGGAATTTATATATTGAGTAAAGTAACCGTAAAGATACGCCAGACCAATACCAACAAGTGGTAAACCGAGGTCAGAAGAGGATTTTATATGATCACCGGAAAGAACTCCAAGTCCGCCCGAATATAATTTAAGGCACTTTGTAATACCGTATTCGGCGGAGAAGTATGCTATTAGTGGTTTCTCGGTTTTGAAATAATGTGTTTGAAAATAAGTCTTTTCTTTGAGATATTTTTTGTATTGGATGTAACTATTTCTGATTTTTTCTTTCAGATTTTTTTTCTCTATCATTTCATAAAGATAGTTCTCATCAATAGTTTCGAGAAATTTTACAGGGTTTCTTTCTGTCCAACGCCAGTATTCATCGTTAATTTCTCTGAAAATTTCATAAACATCATTATTCCACGTCCAATATAAATTATAAGATATTTCCTTAAGTTGGTTAAGAATTTCGTACATTAAGAAAAGTTAATTTTAATGAATTTTAGAAATCCCGCATTATATCCGCTTTAATTTAATTATACCACTTATAAATTTTTGTATTTTTTCCAACAAATTAACTAATATTAATTTTAAATCACCTACGGAAGTCAAATATACATATTTTCTTAGAGTGGTGCTGGTTAATTTTGTAAAATGATTGGTTGGAAAAGAAACCTATATATAATATGGATTGCGCAGTTCATTGCGATGATTGGGATGAGCATGGTAATTCCTTTCCTTCCGTTTTATATCAGGGAGCTTGGTGTTACAGATCCGACAGAACTTGAGAAATGGAGCGGACTTGTTTTTGCGGGTCCGTTTGTACTCTCATTTGTAATGACACCGGTCTGGGGCGCACTGGGTGATAAGTTCGGTAAGAAACCCATGGTAGTACGCGCAATTTTCGGGCTCGCGCTGTCTCAGTTACTCCTGGGCCTGGCGACAGATGTTTTCCAGTTACTCTTATTCAGAATGTTCCAGGGTGCCGTCAGCGGGTTCATAGCAGCATCGTTAGCTCTCATCGCATCGGTTACTCCTAAAGAAAAATCCGGGTATGCGCTTGGTATGCTACAAACATCCATTGCGGCCGGAACTATCATTGGTCCTGTCATCGGTGGATTGCTTGCAGATATTATTTCTGTTTCGAATATTTTCTTTATCACATCAGTTATGTGCTTCAGTAGTGGTATTTTGATTATTTTCCTCGTTGACAAGGGGAGCACGATGGTTCAGAACTCATCTTATACTGTAATTGATAATATCAAATATTCATTTTCAAGCCCGCGTTTAATCATTCCGTTAATCTCAATTTTCTTTGTTCAGGTTGCGCTGATGATGACGATGCCGGTCTTTGCGCTTTATATTGAATCGTTTAAAATTAATACCGAATATATATCAACAATTACCGGAACAATTTTCGGCGTTATGGGGTTGTTTACGGTCATATCTTCACCGTGGTGGGGAAAAAAGAACGACGCAAGCGGTATAAGGAGAAATATAATAATCGCAATGTCAGGAGCTGGAATTGCACTGATATTGCATAGCGTGGTACTTAATGCCATTATGTTATATCCGCTTCGTGCGATACTCGGATTCTTCGTCGGTGGAATTATTCCAGCATTTTACTCGTATCTAAATAAAAATACAGGTGAAGACCGAAAGGGTGGAATAATGGGGATTGCATCCAGTTTTACATTGCTCGGTAATCTTGTCGGACCTTTAACCTGTACTGCTCTGACAGGATACATTTCCCTTAGTTTCATTTTTACAATTTCAGGTTTTCTTTTGATTGCAAATTCACTCTTTGTTTATCTGAAATTAACCGATATTCGCAAACTTAAAATTTCTAAAGATGAAGAAGTTATACTTATTCCTTTGGATAATAAACTTTAAACATAAATTATGAAGCCAACGAAAATAAAGCGGACGGATAACGACAATTTGATAATCGGATGGTCAGACGGCAGCGAGTTTGAAGTTAGTTTTAAATTGTTACGCGACGAATGCCCTTGCGTTAACTGTAAGGGAGAATCGGTTATGTTCAGTACATACATTCCTATCAAAGCGCCATTTAGACCACCGGGTTTTTATGAAATTGATACAATAGAGAAAGTTGGAAACTATGCAATTAAAATCAAATGGAAAGACGGACACAGTACAGGGATTTACTCTTGGGATACTTTAAGAGCAATATGCGATAAGACTGTTAAAGGTAATAAAGAAGCAGGCGGAGATTAGGTCTCCGCCCGCGATAATTTTCCGTTTTAGCTCAGGGAGTAAAAACAACTTCAAAGATTTTATTCTCACGCGTTGCGCGAAATTCAAACTGATTCATTAAACGGTTATACTTCACATCGGAAATGCTATTGTAAATGTGTTGATCAGCTTGTTCGTTAACATTTAACTGTATGTAAGATAATGAAGGATTTGACATATCGTCCGATTGACCAATAAAAAACAATCGTCCGTCGTTGAGGAACCTGAACAACTGAATTGAATTGAAAAAAGCCCTGCCGGGGAAATTTAAAATTGGTGGGGATAATGTTTCCTCATTCGTTTTCATAAATGAGATCGAATACCAATTGTTAAAATCAGATGCAGTGTCAATAAACTCGTACGTAGCGTAGGCATATTTTCCGTCGGGACCAAAATTCACATATGAATACTTTAATGAATCTACTTCACTCATAACAAATGATTCCTCATTAGCAACTTCTATACCATCAATCACTATGGTATACCGGTCTTTTATCCCGGCTTCGTAATCTCCGGAAATCACCCCGATGTAATATATTTTCCCATCAGGAGAAAATCCGTAATCCATAAGGTAAGAGAATTTTGGATCACTGATTATTTCATCAACTTCATTAGATTTTAAATTTAATACCGATTTTCCCGAAACATTAGTTGGATTATAAGTAAATAATAAGTCTCCGTTCCGGTCATTTCTGATAATTGTGCCAAGATCGTTATAGAATCCCTGAGAAACGCCATCAACAATAATAGCATTTTTTGAGTACACGGATTCGAAATCGAAGTCGTTCCAGTTGATTCTAATAGAAGCCATGTAGGAGATTGTTCCATCATCATCAATTTTCAAATCATAAATCCCATTTGTAATTTCCTCAACTTTTTGTGTCTTCTCTGAATTAGTGTATGCCTGAATTTGTTCGTTACCTATAACGAGTGAATAAACGTAACTATCTATCCCCTTTTGGCTGATTGCTGCTGAATACACCGGTTCATTTTTATCGTTCAAAAGAACGGGATTAAAAACTTTAACAAAAGGTGAATATTCTTTATCACCCTGAACGACAAATTCTTCACCACCTTCTTCGTAGAAGTTTCCGCCCCGTTTTGCGATATATGTTAATCTGTTATTCCGGTCATAAGTTATGCTCGAATTATCAATATCAGAATATGGCGTTTCATCGAAGAAACTCCCATGGAGAAAACCGGCTTTCCCGCCTTTTCTTACGATGTAATAACGATCTCCGTTTTCATCCCTGAAGAAATAATCCTGCTCTCCTTCGGCGTTTTCCGGTATATACCGCCAAGAAGGAATAATCTTATCGAAACCGGCAGAATAACTTATCGGACTGGTAGTTGATACGGTCATTATTTTATATTCGCCATTCTCTCGGATTACGACTTCATATTCATCATCAGGATTTATATAAGCATCGTATCCTTCTGCATATTCAACCTGTGCGACTTCATCTCCGTTTATAATCAAAAAATATGCAGAGCTGTCATATCCACCATCAATGTAATTTGCTGCAATACAGTAATAATTTCCTTTTGAATCAAATTTTATGTAATACCCCGATATGAAATCGTAATACTTTGAATCTTTGTATCGGGATTTTATCAAATACTTAAAATTATCGGGATTAGTTACAATGTAACAGTATGAACCTGTAGAAACATCCGAGAAATAGTTATATACCTGCACGAATTCATCGTCTTTGGATTCATAGAGCAGAGTTTCCTTCAATGACTGCGATCTCAGGTTAACACTACTGTAAATTATCACCAATATTAAAGCTATTAAAATATTTTTCATTATTGAATAATTTAATTTTTAATCATCGGAAAAACCGAATCTCAACTTTGTTTTTTTTAAGGGAACAGGGGTAATTTCATTAGCAGCTTTGCTTTTATTTTCATCAGCAGATTTAACTTCTGAACCTGTAATTGATGATAAATTTTTCTCTTCCTGATTGGAGTTTTCTATATCCCCTATTATTATCTTTTCTTCATCATTAGCAGGAGATTCAATTCGGCTTGAAGAAAAATCATCAAAGTATATTCTTTTCTTAGGGGGTTCGTCTTTTTTTACAAATGAAACAAACCCTTCCTTAAAAGATTCAATTTGCTTGATGAACTTAATGAATTCATCATTGTTCCTGTCAGATTCAATAATCGTATTGAATATTTCCATATCTTTCTTTCCGACAATAACAAACTCATCAGACGAATTATCAAATTCGGTGTAGTTCCCATGAATTTCATTCCGGAACTTTGATGAATCAATAACATTGTTCAATGCTGAAGAAGTTGTTTTACGATTGTAATGCTGACCTTTTAATTCTGCATAATTACTTACGGTATAAATTTTCCTGATTAATTCCCTCGTGTTAAAATACAGGTTTTCAAGGTTCAAACCTTTTACTGATCCGGCGGAATACTCAATGTCTCCGTTTATCATAACCTCCTGCACATCCTTTGCGGAGAAAGATTCAATCAGATACTCTGATAAATACTCTTCGCTCAATTCCGGAACACCTGCAATATTTCTAATATCGCTCATATTAAAAAATATGAGGTCAGCTTTGAAATTTCGTTTAATGCTACCTTTGTTCTCAAGGCACAAGGTTTTTGCTGCATTAACAGTTATCATCTTGAGGATCTCTGAATATGAAAATTTACTTTTGTAAATAAGTTTCGAGAATGACCTGCATTCACTGAGTAAATCCCTACCGTAATATCCCGTCCCGATTGAAACATTTGCACCTGAATTTATTATCTGCTCGAATTCAATGTTCTTCGTTGAAAGCTTGATAAAGTCGGAAGGATTGAACACCACATTTACATTGTTCTCACCAAACAATTTCATGTCGTCAATATGGATATTTACAGGGTTGGAAATTATCGTGTCTTCGGATAAGAGGTTAAAATCTCTGAATACTCTCAACAATGATTTGCCGAACACTTTCTTAGTTTGCTCATTGTAATTTTCGCGATTGAAAATATCGAAATACAATTTGTTTTCACCCGGATGATAATTTTTCTGTAATAAATTTATTGAGTAATTATTTATCTCATCATCGAATTTAAATCCTGTAAGGTAGAACCGGCGCTGATACTTGAAAATTGTACTTAGTGAGAAATGATAAGAGGTGAATATTATCTGTTGTTTGATGATTTCATTTTCGGTGAAATATTTCTTTATGAAGTCACGATATATATAATTTGAAATATCCGCGAGACTTGTTACTCCGCTCATCAGCATTTCGGAATAGGCAAATACCATCAACTGGTTCAGGTCATGCTCGCTGTTGATATTTGTGAAATATTTCTCAAGTCGCTTTAAAGCAATTATTGAATTTATCGTTCCGTAATAAGTGTTCCGTAGAAATAGTTTTGAAAGTGCGAAGGACGAATTCAGGTTTGTGTTGATAAATCCCGGTACAATAAGTTTTCCTTTTGCATTTATAATCTCTGCATCAGGATACCGCTCGTTGATTTGTTGAAAATTAAATTCTGATGAAGGTATAATTTCAGAGATTAAATCATTTTTAATCACTATATCATAGTAACCTGACGTTTTATTCTCATCAAGACAAATGAGGAGTCCACCTTTTACAATTTTTATCCCTTCCATTTTCAAAGGTCCTTTATTTCGAATTTTTCATTAACGAGAAACCGAGAGTTCAATAGTTCGGTTTTACCTGCTTTGCTGATAGCATACTGGAAACCTTCACGCACACTGAATGCACCGTATTCACCACTACGATTTACAGCAATAAATCCAACCTGATATACATGATCACGTTTACGGCTGGAAAGCATATTCAGTTTATATACCCGTTCGCACGCAATTTTGCATGCATCTTCAGGCGAATAACCTTCTCGCATTTTTTCAACTATCAGGAAACTACCGCAAGCCCTGATACATTCTTCACCTCTACCGGTTGCGGCTGCTCCGCCAACTTCACCGTCAACATATAGTCCACTGCCAATCATTGGCGAGTCACCAACACGACCGTGCATTTTCCATGCAAGCCCGCTGGTTGTACATGAAGCCGATAATTGTCCCAAATTATCAATTGCAACCATACCAATAGTGTCATGGTTTCCATCTTCGTTTATTTTTTTTGTTACTTCCGGAAGTTTGAAATCATCAGTGTGCATTTCCATTGCTTTGCCTGATTTCGATGCTTTCCATTCGTGATACCGGCGCACTGACTGTTCGGTAAGCAAACTCTCCGGTTTAAAATGATTCTTTAAAGCGAAGATGTATGCACCTTCGCCGGCGAGCGTGGTGTGTTCGGAATTCTCAAGTATCAACCGTGCAACGCTGATTGGATTGCGGATATTCTCTACACAGATTACGGCGCCAATCCTTGCCTTCCAGTCCATTAAAGCAGCGTCGAGAGTAACAACTCCGCGCTCATCAGGCAATCCGCCGTATCCAACACTCAGAACATTTGGATCATCTTCAGCAACCATAACCCCCATCTCAACCGCATCAAGGGAATTACCCCCGCGCTCCAATATCTGATATGCACGCTCGTTCGATGGTACTCCGTGCTTCCATGTTGAAATTACAACTGGTTCCATTAAATAAATTTGATTTGATACAAAATTAGTTATTTTATTTCAGATATTCAGATATTATACCGAACATATTATCATACCGGTACTGAATGTTGAAATGGCCATCATTGAACTCGGAGTGAACGTGATTAATTCCCAGATTGCTTAACTTCTCTGAAAGTACCCTCGCGCCAATATTTAAATTAAACTGATCGTGGATTCCGGCATCGAGTGCTACTAATTTCAGGGCTTTCAGATTTTTCTTAAGTGTATTAACCATTCTGACAGGATCTTTCTCTATCCATTTTGAGAATACCTTATGATTCAAATCTCCCGTGTTAATATCAAACGGAAGATCAAAATCGTAACCGTGTTTTATTCGTCCGGCTTTATTTGGCGAATAACAAGCAGACATTCCGATAATATTCAGTATGGTATGAAATGAGGGGGATTTTGGTTGCTCGTAATTCAGTTCACTTTTGATGAAATTAAGAACACCTTCATGTCCACGCCCAAATTGTTCAATTGCAGAAACGAATCTGGGAAAATCTGGCAGATAACAATATTCAAAATACATGTCACCCGCAATTGAATATGTTAACCCGAAAACATCAGGATTCCTCATGGAAAGCGACAATGCACCGTAACCACCGCTGGACTTTCCGCATACAATACGGTTTTCCGGCTCCGGCAAAGTAGAGAAGTTCTCATCAATCATTGAAACAATTTCAAGAATGTAATCTTCATACTGTCCGGTTGCAGATGAATTAATGTATTGGCTCCCGCCGTATTTTGTCATACAATCGGGCATTACAACAATAAATTCCTTAGACTTTCCTGAAGCAATCAAACGGTTGAGACGCTGCTCAATATCTTCGTTGAGGAAAGAATAATTTAGATTAGAGTTACCGGTTCCTGTAAATCCGGACAACAAAAAAATTACGGGATACTTCTTGTCCAAACTGTAACCCTGCGGAAGATAGACAGGAAACTTTCTCACATAAGGGTCTTTAAGCGGGTTATATCGTAACACTCGGCTTTTGAACTCAATCTGAATAATTTTACCACTATATGACTTTTTCATTTTGATAACAATTTAGTAAAATCAACTTTCCTGAGATCGTCTTTGGTTGTAATTTTTATGTTAGTAACTTCACCTTGAACTATCTTCACTTTTATTCCTGCCGCTTCGCACAAAGATGCTTCATCTGTACCGGTAATTTTTTCCCGTTCAGCGTATTCAAATGCATCCATTAATCTTCTGTATTTAAAAAACTGAGGAGTTTGAATCCTCCAAATATTGTTTCGGGGAATCGTTTCAGTTACGATATTTTTGTTATCGGCTTTCTTAACAGTATCATTTATTTTTAGGCCGGGGATCAAACAATCAAACCTGACCGCTTCCCTGCACATTTCCCTGATTCGTTTTTTACTGATGAATGGTCTTACAGCATCATGTATTACAACGATATCATCATCATTACAATCCAAAGCCCTTAACGCATTAAAAACGGATTCCTGTCTGACTGTACCTCCCTTAACAACTGATGTTACCTTGTTAAATCCACCGACCGAAATAAGTTTATTAACTTTTGAGATGTATGTAGAATTAACGGCTATAGATATTGACGAGATAAATTTAATAGAGTTGAACTTTCGTAGGGTGTGAGAAATTACTTCCTCACCTGTTTTCTCAAGTCGAATAAATTGTTTTGGTACTTTAGAGCCGAACCGTTTTCCCTCACCTGATGCAGGAATGATTAAATAATATCTCATGTCGCGTTAAAATATATATAACCACAATGACTGACAATTAATAAATATGTATAACAAAATCTTATCAATAAAAAACCCGGCATTAATTACCGGGTAAAAAGATTAATAGGTTTTAAGTTCGTATCAGATAATGAGCATTGCATCACCGAAATCATAGAATCTGTACTTCTCCTTAATTGCTTTTTTATATCCCTTCATCACGAAATCCCTTTCGCCGAAAGCACATACAAGCATTAACATAGTTGATTGCGGTAAATGAAAATTCTCAAGTAGAATATCAACTACCCTGACAGTTTGCGGCGGGTGAATAAATTTATCAGTCCAGCCTTTACTCTGCCTGACCTGCTTTCCCGTTATCACGCTTGACTCTAACGCCCGGACTACATTTGAACCGACTGCAGCTATCTTTTTTTTGGATGCAATTGCCTTATTTATAGTTTCAGCAGTTTCTTTGGGGATTTCATAATACTCGGAATCCATCCGGTGCTTCGATAAGTCTTCCACTTCGACCGGCCTATATGTTCCAAGTCCAAGATGCATGGTTAAATAAACGATTTTAACTTTTTTCTTTTTTAGTTTATTTAAAACATCTGTAGTAAAATGAAACCCGGCTGAAGGTCCCGCAACCGAACCGATATTCTTTGCAAATACTGACTGGTAATCCGTTTTGTCTTTATCTGTCGCTTCACGTTTAACGTAAAACGGAAGTGGCATTTTACCTAATTTGTCAATGTATTTTCTGAAATCATCCTTGATATTAAACCTGACTATACGTCCCCTCGAGGTGGTATTGTCAATAACCTCGCAATAAAGATTTTTGGTAAAAAAAATCCTGTTCCCGATTCTAACTTTCCGCGCCGGGTCAACTACCACATCCCATATATTTTCCTCTTCATTTAATTGTCTCAGTAAAAACACTTCAATTTTTGCGCGGGTTTTCTCTTTCGTTCCGTACATTCGCGCAGGGAAAACTTTAGTGTCGTTTAAAACTAAAACATCACCTTCAGAAAGATAATTGACAAAGTCTTTAAATTTTTTCGTTTCTATAGTTTGTGTTCCCCTGTTCAGAACCATCATTTTACTTGAATCTTTTGGCTTCTTCGGGACCTTTGCAATAAGAGATTTAGGAATCGGGTATTTGAATTGAGAAAGTTTCATGAAAGAATATCCGGTTTATTTATTTAATTTAATGTTATAAAATGCACCAAGCCCGGGATAAACGGCATTTTCCCCGAGTTGCTCTTCAATTCGTAAAAGCTGATTATACTTTGCTACTCTGTCAGTTCTCGATAATGAACCTGTTTTTATCTGACCTGCATTTGTCGCAATTGCAATATCCGCAATTGTTGTATCACTTGTTTCACCGCTCCTGTGGCTGATAACACAGGTATATTTACTTGTCTTCGCCAATTCAATCGCGTTAAAAGTTTCGGTAAGCGTTCCAATCTGGTTAACTTTAACGAGAATTGAATTCCCGATTTTCTTTTGAATACCTTTGGAAAGAATTTCTGCATTTGTTACGAATAAATCGTCACCTACTAGTTGCGTAAACCCGCCAATTGCCTCAGTCAGAGCCTGCCATCCGTTCCAGTCGTTTTCATCCAATCCATCTTCAATACTTATTATCGGATAGTCATTTACAAATTTCTCATACATCTTTATCATCCCGTCGGAAGTTTTTGAAGGTAAGTTAGATTTATAAAATTTGTAAACCGGTGATTTTTTCTTCTTGTCTGTAACCATTTCAGAGGAAGCGACATCGAGTGCAAGGAAAACCTGTTTACCAGCTTTGTACCCGGCTTTGGATATTGCCTCAAGTATTATTTCAATTGCTTCTTCATTCGATTTCAAATTTGGTGCAAATCCGCCTTCGTCTCCGACTGAGGTGTTATGTCCTTTCGAATGCAATACATTTTTCAATGTATGGAAAATTTCCGTACCGCAACGTAACGCATCCGAGAACAAATTAAACCCTGCGGGAATAATCATGAACTCCTGAAAGTCAACATTGTTATCAGCATGTTTACCACCATTAATAATGTTCATCATCGGAACCGGTAGTTTATAACCGTTTGTACCACCGAGATATCTGTAAAGCGGTAACCCGCAGCTATCAGCCGCCGCGTGTGCAACTGCCATTGATGCTCCAAGAATTGCGTTTGCGCCTAATTTGGATTTATTTTTTGTCCCGTCAAGTTTACATAGGAGATTATCTATTACAATTTGGTCAAATGCATTCAGCCCGAGAATTTCACGAGAGATAACTGTGTTTACATTATTGACCGCCTTGAGAACACCTTTGCCCGAATAGCGTTTCTTGTCGTTATCCCTAAGTTCAACTGCCTCCCGTTCGCCGGTAGATGCTCCAGACGGTACAGCTGCGATTCCCATCGCACCGTCTTCTAGCATTACTTCGACTTCTAATGTTGGATTTCCACGTGAGTCTAAAATTTCACGTGCGTGGGTATATACAATTGCTGACATATTACGGTAATTGTTAAATTGTGTTAAAAAAGGATGGATATAAACATTTAATATAAAATATCAAATATGGGTAAACAAGTCAAATTTGCGGTATTATGACCTTCGGAAGTTGGTAATCATTAACGTTTTTCATCTCTTATATAAAAATTCTCCGGTTGAAAACGAAATGACAATATAGAATTTAATTAATCGCAATTTGTAAGATTGACTATATAGGCAGGAAATTGAAATGAGCTTAACTTACAGACTTAAAACATGGAGTGGTTACTGAAATACTTTCTAGAAGTTTATAATTAGTCTGAATATCATTTTTTAAGCAATTACGGGTTACTTAATTAAAACCATTTTCTTTATCTCTTTGAAAAGCAAATCATTTTTCCCCGGATGCATCGCCTCAATTGAATAAATGTAAGTCCCGGAAGAAAGACCATTGGCGTTGAACGAATATGTATATACTCCCGGATTTTTAAATTCGTTGAGCAACGTGGCTATCTGCTTCCCTGTCAAATCATAAACAAAAAGCTTTACGTTCGATGCATCTTTCAGGCTGAATTTAATTGATGTTACCGGATTAAAAGGATTTGGAAAATTTTGGAAGAGAGAATATTTCTCCGGAATTACATTACCGTTTTGTGAAACCACGCTTGGGTTGTCTTCGTAATCAACCACCTTGAAATCATCAAAATAAAAACCGTCTCCCGGAACGCCGTTATCTGTTTTATAATAAAACCTGAATTTCAAATCTTGTCCCGTGTATTGGTTCAGGCTAATCCTCTCATACACCCAATATTGAATTCCGGTATAAGAAGGAGCACCGCTCACCTGTTTGGTATAAGCACCGGTTAAATTAATCCACGAGTTGCCATTGTTTGTACTTAATTGAATCCTGGTGTAATCGTAATTTGACTCATCCGCCCACTTTGCCGAAAATTCCAGGAAAGGATTCTGAATATAACTATTTGTGAGTGAGACGGTTCGATTCAGCATATAATAATTTTGAGCATTGTTTGCGGAGTTGCCATAGCGGGATGACGCAAACGAATGAAGCGGGCTGTAGAACCCTACAAATGTTGTATCCCAACGGTTTTGTGTACCGGATTTTATCCAGTTAGAGTTTCCGGATTCCGCATCATCTGAAAATATAATCTGTTGCTTCCCTACCCTGAATGAAATTGTATCAACCGACGTTGTTAAATTTTCCTGTTCAACTTTGAAAATTAATTTGAATTCAGAACCGATTGAAGCTGATCCGTCTATTGATATTTTAACAGGCTCATTAACATTGTCTTTGATCTCCCTTGATGGGATACTGTCAATATTAATTATCGGGGTTATAACCATTGCATTAGGTGAAAGTGAGATAACTGAAATTTTTACATTTTTCGAAGAGATGCGCATACCTTTATTGCGAACTGATGCAATTAAATTCATTGTATCATTCGGATAGGCGTAATTATCACCTGCTACTTTTACCTGTTGCAATCTGGCAAAAGCGCCACTCACCCAGGATAAATATTTTAGTGCCGGTAAATTTTCACTGCAAAGAGGAATAATCTCTGACTGCCCCGGCCAAAAATCTGATCCACCGACTTCAGTCGTCCAGCATAAAGTTCCGTTGACATGGAAGTGGTCTCTCGTTGTACCGGCGGAATAATAATTCAGCATTTCCTTTACAGAGCCGTAGAGGTAATTATTTGTTACTGCAAATTCACTACTGAAGTCAGAATATAATTCGTATGCAATGGAAGTATCTGTGTAACCGTATGGGTTAAGATATCTTCCCGCAACGGAGTGCATTGTAAAAGATACAGACGGGTTGATTTGATCTACAAAGTTCCACACAGCCTGAGATTCAGGTTCCGAAAACGGTGAAGGTCCCCTGTAAGTTTCTGAACCAGGAACGCTACTCGACCCGCTCCCGATTCCCCATCCATATCCGTAATTTCTATTAAGGTCAACGCCAAAGGATCCGCCATTATCCCGCCTGTTCTTTCGCCACATTCCACCACCATTCGGGTTTGTAGTCTGATTGTAAACGTAACCATCGGGATTGACAACCGGGATAAAAAAGATTTCGCGGTTTTTAAGAAGATAAGTTGCTTCCGGATTGGTACCATAATTTTCAACCAACCAAAACATATAGTAAATCAAAGTTGTAAATGACATAGGTTCACGTGCGTGATGAAGTGCATCAAAATAAACAGCCGGTCTCGTAGCTGAATGGTTTATGTCCGCATTTTCCGTAATTTTTACAGACCAGATTGCCCGACCTTCGTGAGTTGTTCCAATCGTCTGTTTTGACGTTATCAGGTTTGGATACAATGTGCGCAATGTATCGAGCACCTTTCCAATCTCATTATAAGTATAAAAACCACCCATACTTCCATAACCGAATCCGGATACATTATCGGATTTCATTATTTCCAATGATTTGAAAACATCCGTTGCAGTCATTAATGGACGTGAAGTGTAATATTGCTTGAGGTTAGTTATTAGAACTTCATACGGTAACCCCGCTTTGTTCAACTCTGATAGTTCTTTTGAATTAAGCTCAAGGATAATGCCCGTTTTGAAATTTCCCCTGTAATGCTCAATGTTAATATCCCGGGATTGTAATCGTAAAATGTCTGATGGCGAAGTCGTGAATACCTGAACCCTGCAATAATTCTCAGCATCAACCGGGTAAGTTACAAAAGTTGAAGATAAAATTATAACAAAAACAGAAAAGAAATATTTGAGCATTTTTTGAATTGAATTAATTAATACAAATTGTATCAGGGATAGACAAAATACAATTACAATTTATTTCAAAAATCGAAAAATATATTTCGTTTTTATTTGTAAGATATTTGGGATATCATTAATTTTTGGTTGTTCACGAATAACCCCATAATATTGAATTGAGATGTTAATTATTCCCGCCGGCTTCTGCTATAATTTCCGCACGGGCAGCAGTTTTCAGTTTATCTAATAAATCATGAAGGTCGCCTTCCATTATTTCTGATAAATTGTACATGGTCAATCCGATTCTATGATCAGTCATCCGGTTCTGGGGGAAATTATATGTTCTGATTTTTTCACTTCGGTCGCCGGATTTTACCATGAGTTTTCTTTTCTCCGTAACTTCTTTATCACGTTTTTCAAGTTCAAGCTCGTACAAACGTGAACGGAGTACTTTCATTGCCTTTTGTCTGTTTTTCAATTGAGAGCGTTCATCCTGGCATTGAACGACCAGACCGGTTGGTATGTGCGTAATTCGTACGGCAGTTTCAACTTTGTTTACGTTTTGTCCACCTGCACCACCAGCGCGGTAAACATCAATCTTGAGGTCATTATCATTTATTTCAATATCAAATTCCTCTGCTTCAGGGAGCACCGCAACAGACGCTGCTGATGTATGTACCCTGCCGCTCGCTTCAGTCTTAGGAACTCTTTGCACCCGGTGAACACCACTTTCATACTTGAGTTCACCGTAAATCCCTTTTCCTGAAATATTAATGACGGCTTCTTTAAGACCACCGGGAATTGACGCTTCATTGTACTCGATGAGTTCAGTTTTCCAATGCATGATTTCAAAGTACCGCATATACATTCGAAATAATTCCGCTGCAAAAAGTGATGCCTCTTCACCGCCCGTCCCTGCCCTGATCTCCATGATTGCATTTTTAGAATCTGCCGGATCTTTTGGAATAAGAAGTTCCTTAAGTTCTTTTTCAGCCTCTTCGATTTTCAGTTGCATTTCTGCAATTTCGAGCTCGGCCAATTCCTTCATCTCCGGGTCATTAGTTTCGTAAAGCAATTCCCGACCTGAATCCAAATTATTTTTTATACTTTTATAGTGGTTATATGCGTGAACAATTTCTTCAAGGTCTGAATATTCTTTTGATAGCGCTTTGAATTGCTGTTGATCGTTAATTACTTCAGGATCTGAGAGTTTTGCAGTTATCTCCTCATACCGCAACTTTACCTTCTCAAGTTTATCGAACATAAATTTTAATAAATATTTTTTTCACGCAGAAAACTGCTGAATGCTTCCGAATTAATGTTGTTTAACGTAATAATTCCGAGGATCAAACTGACAATATTTCCGGTAAAGATTGAAACAATATCAAAAATTGCCGCAAGCTGACATGAGTTTTGCGTTCCGGGAGAATTCAGATTATTTAGCTTGTTATAAGCAATGAAATCCATCACTGCAGAAATTATATTAATCACCGGAACAACACCTAGAAGGCATCCAAAACCACAGGTTACTAATCCGGTGGCAATAGTTGTTCCAACCAATCCAAGGAAAACAAGAATATTAAAAATTCCTGAAATCAGGAAAAAAGTTTTCGAGGTTTGAATTTCTGAAGGTATCATAATTTTTTTTTATTTTCACTTACGCAAATTGGTCCGATTTGTTAAATAAAAAAGCAACCCTCCCAAACGGGAAAGTTGCTTCGTTAGAAATTTCAATTTATCTACTTAACCAAATTTAACTTTTCTCCAAATTGTCCGATCAAGGGCAACGGAACAACTTTTCCGCCGAGTGCATTCATAATTCCCATGATAAGAAATATTAAATAAGGTACGTAAAGAATCATGCCGATACCACAAGTGATTACTCCAAGTATTCCGGCTATTAGATTTAATATTAAAAGGATAATTGACTGCTCGGTATGAAACATTACAAATTTATTCTTTCTCATATCTTCCATTAGAAACGGAATGAAAAAAACCAGGTATGCCACAAATGCCATAGTTTTACCTGCTTCAATTTCTTCAGGCTCAATATTTAAATTTCTAGTGTCTTCTGCCATTTTATTTCAGTTTTTTATTTTACCAGGTTTAACTTTTCACCGTATTGACCTATTACAGGCAATGGTTTGGTTTTACCTTGAATCGCACCTAACAAGCCGATAATCCATAGCACTAAATAAAGTACCCAAGGTAAGAACGAAAGCACCGAGATTAAACAAGCGATGCCGCTACTAATCTGGCCGACAATAAACGTTAAAATCCAAATACCAAGGTAAACGACAAAACCAACAATTGCGAGAATTATTGCCTGCTCTGTTTGAAACATTGCATACCTTTGGTCGCGTGCAGCAAACAATGGTATTAAAAAGATAATCCATGCAAGAATACCCATGGTTTTACCGCTTTCAATTTCCTCAGGTGTAAACTGTAAATTTCTTTCAGACATTTTATTCCTCCGGTTTAATTTGTGAGTTGATTAAAAAAATTAAACTAAAAGAATTAAAATTTTTCATGAATGTGGTTTTGAATTATTACCTGAAGATTGCCTTGATACTGCCCCAGGTGCTTCTGATTCCGGAAACTGAGTGCATTACGGTTATAATATTACTGTAAGAGTAAGACCCATTTGACTGTAAACACTTCAAACGGTAGTAATATACAGAATTCGATTGAGTGTTAGTGTTGTGGTCAACTGAATTATCCTGATAGGTGTAATATGAATTAGTACCCTGCGCATTCACCGTAGCGATGTAGATAAAATTGTCCGGATTTGAAACGCTACGTTGTATTTCGAAACTTGTAGTGTTTCCTTCCTGTCCCGTTTTCCACTCTATTAAAATTCCGTTATTATTGGTTCGACCAGTAAAATATTCAATTGTAAGGCCTGCAACGGCTATACCTGATAGCAACAGGATGATAATAATTAACGAATGTTTAAGAAGTAAACTATTCTTCATGGCAAGTAAATATAGAAGTGTTCATTTATAATTGCAAGTGCCTTAAAATGGAACTTGGCTTATTTTTCTTCAGGCAATCAAGATTAATTCAATTTATATTAAATCGAATGATAGATAAATTACATAATGAAGAAAAACAGTGAAAATTTTTATATCGGTGCGGATTCGGGAGGGACCAAATGTGAAATATTAATTGAGCGTGTCTCAGGTGAAAAGATAAATCACGTTTTCCCGTCAATACATTATTCACTTCACGGGGCTAAAAGTTTTTCGGAAGACTTTAACAGAAACCTTAAAACATTTCTAAACCAGCAAGACATTGACATCAACAAATGCCTTGGAATATGTATCGGCATTGCAGGGGCACGGCGGCGACAGGATAAAGTCGCTTTAAAAAATTCACTTTCAAAATATCTGGGGATTAAAAAAATCGCAATTGAAACGGACGCAATGATTGCCATTTATGGTGCGTTCGGGAATAATGACGGTGCAATTTTAATAGCCGGAACAGGTTCTGTGCTGTATGCAATACATGACGGCAAGCTTCACCGGATAGGTGGTTGGGGTAAAATTCTCGGAGATCAGGGGAGCGGATATTGGATAGGAAAAGAAGCATTAAGGCACATCGTCCGCGAATTTGACATTCAACCTGAACCGGACTCAAGATCGCTTTTGTGTAAGAAAATTTTATCGGAAACCGGTCTTAACCCCTCTAATATCATTGGTCATACATTCGACTGGAATTTTCCTATACAGGAAATTGCGATGATAGTATTAAAATGTGCGGGAGAAAAAGACAACACTTCCTTAAAAATTCTCGATTCCGCTTCCGATGATTTAGTAAAACACATATCAGACTTTTTCGAATCAACCGGCAGAAAGAAACCACTTGATCTCGTATTTGTTGGCTCTCTTATCTGCAACGATAATCTTTACTCGCGTAAAGTCAGAAAAAAAATCAAAAAACTCTTTGGAAGAAAAATTAATATTCTCAAAAATTACAATTCACCTGCTTTTGGAGGACTTCAATTAGCAAAAAAATATTTCAACGATATGAATTATAATGAAAACTGATTTAATCGTAATTTTAGATTTCGGTTCACAATATACACAACTCATTGCGCGAAGGCTTCGCGAAATGAAAGTGTTTTGCCAGATATATCCGTTCACAAAAGATATTTCACCCCTTCTGAACCCGACAAGTGAGTATAACCTTAAAGGTGTTGTATTATCCGGAGGACCTTCCAGCGTAATGGATAAAAACGCACCTATTCCTAATGCGTCTTTACTGAAAAATTTAATAACAAGAAAAATTCCCGTTCTTGGAATTTGTTACGGGTTGCAGTTAATCTCAAAACTTTCCGGTGGGACGGTTAAACCTGCCTTAATCAGGGAATACGGACTTACAAATATCAGGATTTTAAAACGAGACAAACTATTTAAGAATGTCCCAAAATCACTAAAGGTTTGGATGAGCCACGGTGATTCGGTTAAATCTTTACCAAAAGGTTTCTCGATAACATCAGTGAGCTCAAATGAAAATTTGAGCAGCTTCTCAGATGAAGATCTGAGGCTTTACGCTGTTCAGTTTCATCCGGAGGTAAACCACACAGAGTTCGGGAAGAAAATTATCGGAAACTTTGCATTTGAAATATGTAAAATTAAAAATCTGTTTAAAACAGGTAACTTTATAAAAGGACAGGTTCAATCCATCCGCGCGGAAACCGGGACAGGTAAAGTAATATGCGCCTTAAGTGGTGGTGTTGATTCTTCAGTTGCAGCCGTACTGGTTCAAAAAGCCATTGGTAACAGATTAATCTGCATCCATATTGATACCGGTTTAATGAGGAAAAATGAAAGTGAAAAGTTACTGAAGTTATTCAAAGAACATTTCAATTTAAATGTAAAATTGGTAAACGCATCTTCCGTATTCCTTCGCAGGCTTAAAAGGATATCAGAGCCGGAAATGAAACGGAAAATTATCGGTAATACTTTCATTGAAATTTTTGAAAGAGAGGCAAGAAAGTTTAAAAATGTTGAATATCTCGTTCAGGGGACACTATACCCTGATGTAATTGAATCCGTATCGTTCAAAGGCCCCTCTGCTACTATCAAAACTCATCACAATGTAGGGGGTTTACCAATGGATATGAATCTAAAATTAATAGAACCCTTCAGAGAACTCTTTAAAGATGAAGTAAGGGAAATCGGAAAGAAACTTGGTATTCCGGATTACTTCGTCATGAGGCATCCGTTTCCGGGACCGGGATTAGCAATAAGAATCATTGGCAATGTGACAGCCGAACGTTTGAAAATATTAAAAGAGGTTGATGACATTTATATGGGGCTTCTTCGTGAAACCGGATTATATAAAAGGATATGGCAGGCATTTTCTATTCTGTTACCAATACAAACTGTGGGGGTGATGGGAGATGAACGGACTTATGAGAACGTGGTTGCACTCCGTGCGGTTACTTCGAAAGATGGTATGACTGCAGATTTCTTTGATTTTAATAAGACTTTTCTTACAACCGTGTCAAATGCAATCATTAATAGTGTACGAGGTGTAAACCGCGTCGTTTACGACGTTAGCTCAAAACCACCTGCAACAATAGAGTGGGAATGAGATTTAAAAATTCAGTAAATATTACAATATATTTTTATTAAATTACGGGAACCTAAAATAAAAAGGAGAAAATTAAATGAAAAATTTGAAGTCCGTTTCACTCGCGTTATTTATGGCTCTAATGCTCGCAGGCTCTACATTTTTGGTCGGATGCGGCGGTGGAGTAAGCGAAGAACAAATGCAACAGCTTAACGATTTGAAAGCTGAAGTTGAGTCATTGCAGTCTCAGGTCAATGCAAAACAAAACGAAAAATCACAGCTTGAAAGACAAGTTGCAGATAAAGATGCAAAGATCAGGCAGTATCTCAATGACATTGATGCTGTTAAAAAGAGATGTCCGTAATCTCACAATCAGCTAAAGTTAATTTAAAAACAAATTTTAAAAGGAGAATCCTAAAAAATGAAATTCAATAAATTATTTGCTTTAATGCTCGCCTTCTCCTTGACAGTTGTTGCAGGTTCTTCCGTATTTGCTCAGGACGAAGAAGAAATGACTGAAGAAGAATGGCAAATGCAAATGGATGAGTTAACTGTCAGGAAAAATGATTTAACCTCGACGCTCAATTCTCTTAATTCCGACATTGACGGATTAAGGAAGAGTTCAGCGCAGAAAGATAACGAACTAGAAAAAGCCGAGAACGATCTTTACGCTTCTGTTGGAGCAACGAAATCTCAGGTAGCTGACTTCAGAACCAAGTTTAACGACTTAGAGAAGAAAATCAACTCGAAGTCCGGTTCAAAAGAAGATGCAGAAAAAACCTTTGCAGAAATCGAAGCTTCTAAAATAAGGTGTCTCCCTGAATTCTGGGACAGGTTCAATGCAATGAAGAAAAAGTTAGATGCATGGGGTCCTGCACCTACAAACAACTACACTGTTGTTAAAGGGGACTGCTTATCAAAAATTGCTGGTATGAGCAAAATTTACGGTAATATGAAATTATGGCCTGCACTTTGGGAAGCCAACAAGGGCGGTGTTGTAAGTGCTCCTCCGAGAATTCCTAAAACTATTCCGAATCCTAACTTGATTTATCCCGGTCAGGTTCTGAAAGTTCCTACTCTCACTTCACAACAAAAAGAGGAAACCCTGAAGAAAAAAGTTAACTGGAGAAACTGGAAACGAGGGACTGTCAAAACTAAAAGGATGAAGAAGACTGAAACACCTAAGAAAACCGAAACAACAAATTAAGAATTTAAAAGTATTACATTTTTGGAAAACCTCCGCATTCAAACGGAGGTTTTTTTTGTCCTATTTTTTATACACTATAAATGAATCCAGGTTAATTAACGAAAATTTAACATAAAACATTGTCCACTTTTTGAGAATAGACTTGACTACCAAATTAGATAATCCTAAATTTGTATTGTATTAAATACACCAACATTTTAAAAACTAAAAGCCAAAAACCAGGAGGTATTCAAATGGCAAAGTCCAAAAACATGTTCATGGCATTACTCATGACCGTTCTATTTGCAGGCTCTACATTTTTAGTCGGATGCGGCGGTGGAGTAAGCGAAGAACAAATGCAACAGCTTAACGATTTGAAAGCTGAAGTTGAGTCATTGCAGTCTCAGGTCAATGCAAAACAAAACGAAAAATCACAGCTTGAAAGACAAGTTGCAGATAAAGATGCAAAGATCAGGCAGTATCTCAATGACATTGATGCTGTTAAAAAGAGATGTCCGTAATCTCACAATCAGCTAAAGTTAATTTAAAAACAAATTTTAAAAGGAGAATCCTAAAAAATGAAATTCAATAAATTATTTGCTTTAATGCTCGCCTTCTCCTTGACAGTTGTTGCAGGTTCTTCCGTATTTGCTCAGGACGAAGAAGAAATGACTGAAGAAGAATGGCAAATGCAAATGGATGAGTTAACTGTCAGGAAAAATGATTTAACCTCGACGCTCAATTCTCTTAATTCCGACATTGACGGATTAAGGAAGAGTTCAGCGCAGAAAGATAACGAACTAGAAAAAGCCGAGAACGATCTTTACGCTTCTGTTGGAGCAACGAAATCTCAGGTAGCTGACTTCAGAACCAAGTTTAACGACTTAGAGAAGAAAATCAACTCAAAGTCCGGTTCAAAAGAAGATGCAGAAAAAACCTTTGCAGAAATCGAGGCTTCTAAAATAAGGTGTCTCCCTGAATTCTGGGACAGGTTCAATGCAATGAAGAAAAAGTTAGATGCATGGGGTCCTGCACCTACAAACAACTACACCGTTGTTAAAGGGGACTGTCTCTGGAAAATTTCCGGAAAGAGCAACATTTATAATAACCCGAAATTATGGCCTGCACTTTGGGAAGCCAACAAGAGCGGTGTTGTAAGTGCTCCTCCGAGAATTCCTAAAACTATTCCGAATCCTAACTTGATTTATCCCGGTCAGGTTCTGAAAGTTCCTACTCTCACTGATGCTCAAAAGAAAGACTATTTGAAGAAGAGAGTTTACTGGAGAAACACCAAAACTAAAAACAGAATTAAAAAGACAACGAAAACCGAGAGTACTGAAAAGAAAGAAAGCACTGAAAAGAAATCAAACTAATTCAGTCGGTTTATTTTTTAATTCCTTGTAAATTCTTTCAAAGCCCTGCACTTTTAAAGTGTGAGGGCTTTTTTAATACATTACTTTTTTACTTATACATTTCAATAACAAAACCTCTATATCAATAATAGTAATTTGAGCGTAAAAGAACTGAATATAAAATTGGAAGGAATTAATCTTCTGAATTTTGCAGGGTTCAACGATAACAATATAAATCATATCAGAGAATGCTTTGACTCAACTATCGTATTGCGTGGAGAAAACCTTTTCGTTAAGGGAGATGAGCAGGAAGTTAAAACAATCGAGCGTATAATAAATGAACTTGTGTTCCTTTACAACAGGCAGGGAGAAATATCAACCGAAGATGTTAAATTAATTTTAAACTTAGTTGACACCGGAGATGATAATCGTGTACTTGAAAAGTACAATGTTACTTCTGGCGATGTAAAAGATATAATTTTATTCAAAAAGAACGACTTCATAAAGCCCAGGACTCGAACCCAGTTAATTTATCACAAAAAGAGTTTAGAAAACGACATAGTTTTTGCAATTGGTCCAGCCGGTACCGGGAAAACGTATCTGGCAGTAGCATTTGCAGTTTCAGCCCTAAAGAAAAAGCAGGTTAATAAAATTGTACTTACCCGACCAGCAGTTGAAGCAGGTGAAAATCTAGGATTCCTTCCGGGTGACTTATCAGAGAAAGTTGACCCTTACCTCAGACCGCTCTACGATGCGCTTGAAGATATGATCCCGTTCGAAAAATTGAAAACTTATCTTGAACGAAATACTATTGAGGTCGTACCTTTAGCATATATGCGCGGTCGTACTCTAAATAATTCCTTTGTAATACTTGATGAAGCTCAAAATACTACGACAATCCAAATGAAAATGTTTCTAACCCGGCTCGGTGCAAACTCCAGGGCAATCATCACAGGTGATACTACTCAGATTGATATTCCTAAACGCGAGCTCTCCGGACTTGTTCAGGTTCAGAAAATACTTGACGGTATTGACGGAATCGAATTTGTCTTTTTTGAAAAATCAGATGTAGTGAGACATAAATTGGTTAAGGATATTATTGAAGCATACGAGAAACATAACACTGAAATATAGGTCTGTGATTGATAATTTTTGGATAATTTTTTTTCGATAATAACTTTTTTTACATTGATTATTGAGGCTTATTAAGTAAATTTAGCACCAATTGAAACCCTAAATCTGATTTTTTTTTGCACGCTTTAATACAAATCGGATTAATTGCTGATTCACATTTAACATTAACTTTCAAACAACAACCTAACTCAAGATGACAGAGAACACTCAAATCTCGTACAACGAAACCGGACAGGGGGGAAACAATTCTTCAAATGGTTCAATGGAAGAAAGGATAGAAAACCTTCTTAAGTTGAACAATGAGATTAGCGAGATCAAGAATTATGTGGTCCAAAACAAGATGAAGGAAATCGAAGGTCAGCTGACGGGAATAACACTCCGTGCAATGATTCCTTCGTTAATCTTGCTAATACTTTCAATTTTTATTGACATCAGCGCTGTACCAATATTTGGAGAGGTGGCAAAGAACATTGCAAGTTGGATTTTCCCGGGTGTAAGCCTCCTCAATCAAGGCGTTGTACCTATTCAGTTCTGGTGGATGCCATTTTTGTTTTATATTATTTTCGTTTTAAACGCTTACCTGTGCAATAGCGCTTTAAAAAAGGAAATTCTGCAAAAAGGTGCATCCGAAAACAGTATAGACAGAATAATTGACAAATACAGCGGGGTTGTTGATGGAATCGGGACCGCATTACCGCTTTTAGGTGCTGCCATTCTGCTTGTTTCAATTAAAGAAGGACCGACAATTTTCCTCGGCTTTTCTGTTCCATTCGAAATTAAAGCAATCGTTATACTCGCAATTGCAAAACTTTTCGAATCTGTTTTCAGCGCACAGGCGGTAAAATATCAGGAAATTCAGCATGAGGTGAGCAAGGTAGAGAGAGAATACTTTGCACAACAAGGAAAATCAGAGCTTAAACATATCGCAAGCGATTTAAAAGAAATCACGAAAAAAACTTTCGCTGCAATTCAGGGTCAAGGTGGACCGAATCTATCAAAAGAACAGCTCGATATGATTTATAATGTTGTGAAAACTACCGAAGAGCTCAACGAAAAGTTCACTCAGAATCTCATTAAATTCCGGAATGCTGCTGATGAACTAAGTAAAGTGAAACTTGTTGATCACCAGCTTATGGAAGATTTCAAACACGTGGCTGACACTATGACCAACGTTGTAACAACCGTTCAAAAGTCATCTGATTATTCAGCTACTATTAAGGATAATATGAATAGTGTAAGGCAAATAGTAACAGAGATAAACAATGTAAAACTTCCGGAAGAAAAAGTTCTGAAAGAGTTGCAGGTTACGGCACATTTTATCGGGGAGACGATTAAAAATCTGAACGATTCCTCTGCTATAAAAGGACTTGATAATCTTGCATACCTCGCCGGCAAGAGGCAGTAAACTTTAAAATCAAAAGCTATGGCAGGAAATAAAGACAGAGACGTAAAGTTCGTCATATATCAGGTACTCTATATTTTTGTGATTTGTGTCATCGCACTCAAAGGCGCCAATCTGGACCTTGAGGAAGTTATTGAAAAAGAAACTGTAGTTGAGAGAGAGTATGCAGATTCTCTTAAAAAATACCTTGATTCACTCATAGCGTTAGGACTTGTTCCGAAAATAGACATTGACACAACACTGAAATTTTCAAATCCAGAAGAACTCAGGCAGAAGTTGCAGCAAACTCAAATGCAACTCTCGCAGATCACTCAAAAAATGAGTTTAACTGTTAATCAAACAAATCCAACTGTAACTCCCCAAGTTCAACAAGAGGAAATTCCCGAAGAAAAAAAGGAAGAAATCCCCAAAGAACCATCGGAGGTTTCAGATATTCGGATTGGTAGTATAGAACTGACTCAATATACTCAGAACACTTTAAATAACCCTTACGATTTACCGCTTGAAATTGTCGGTATAACTACAATACCACCAAAAAGTACAAAAACATTCACTACCGGTGGTCAAAGTTCGGTAACAATTAGAGTCGGTAGTTCGACAAAAACTGTATCCCTTAAACCAAACGATAATCCGAGAATAATAGTGCAAAAAGTTGCTGACGTCGGATCGTATAGGTCATTGACAAGAGTAACAGGTTTCAGGGTCACGGTCGAGGATGATTTTCCGGGTCAATTACAGATCAGTGTAACCGGTCCGGTCTCAGTTACTCAAAGTGGCAAAGTTCTCGATATAAAACTTAACCAAACGATTGGCTCGGAATCACAATTTGACCAGATATACGGAAATCAGGAACCACCTTATAGAATAAATTTCAGTGTAAACGTCAAGGACAAAGTTTCCGGTAAAACTGTTTCCAACGGGGGTTCGTTTGTATTCAGTGAATATTAACTCTTCTTTAATAATACGCCCTGCTGAGAATGCAGGGCTATGTTTTAATCAACTAAATTAATACAAAATGAAATTTAAATCTTACGTCTTTAGAATTGTTATTGTGATTGCATTCTTGGTTGTACTGCCGTCATTTGTAGTTTCACAAAGTGATGACATTCCTGAGATTTCTACATCAACACCTGAGGATACAATTAAAGATGTACCTGAGCTTTTAACTGATGAACAGATTACTGATGATGGTCCAATAGGTAGCAACGGTAAGATACTCACTATTACCGGCGAACAGGTTGATGACGACCCCAGAACCTGGAAATATTTCAGGATAGCGGCGAGCGTTGAAAATGATAGCTTGTTTATTTGGGTTCAGGATGATATGGAGATAAGTCCGAAGTTGGGAAGTTACTTCATTACTGTTGATTTAAGAAACCCGGGAAATGAAATTGCATTTATTGGTTCCGAAGATAACCCACTTAAACTTGTAAGCTGGGGACAGTTATCTAATCGCGTTCAATCGGGGCTGATAAACTTTACAGGCGCGGCTAAAGAGAACCTTAATCCGACAGCGCCTAATTTTGCATCCGTTTTCACGGATGTAATCAAAAAAATCAGGGTATCAGATGCGATTGCTCCGCCGAAACGATTCAGAGAAATTAGAAGTGGTACCGCGTACATCAATCCATATTTTCAGGTTTTCGGTGGCGAACATGTTGGATTTCCGATTAAAAGCGATTTTGGGTTGTCGTTTGGGCTCGGCAATCAATATTCAGGCCCGATGGAATCTGAAGCTATTGGCGCAAAATTCCACCTTCTGGGCGCTTCCATTGGAGTAGTTACAAGAATTCTCGAGTTTACACACGAAAGAGGTTCAGGCGTCATTACAAACGGCTCAGATGATTCACCGATGATTGCAGATTACAACAATATTTTCCTGCCCCACTTTGCACTTGAGTTCAATTACGTGATACCTTTCGGTAATTTCTTTGAAGTCGGATTTTTTACAGAAATTGATTCCGGAAACGCAGCTCCACCTGTCCAGGTTCGAAACAAGGGTACAAGTGATCCGAACGATTTCATGCCCAATCTGGTCGTTGAAGGGAATCACTTTAACTGGGAGTTCAGGTATCCATTCAGAACATTTGGTTCAACCAGAGCAAAAGTTTACGTTGCGAAATATCTGGGTGAGACGCACGTTGGATTTTCGGGTAGAGAAATGAAACTTGCAAACTCCGTCTTTGACGTTAGGATTAACGCAATGGTTAGCAGCCCGACGAGGAACTTTCAAATATTGTTTGAAACACTAATCTCGGATATTGCCCAAGGATTCGCAAATACATCCTTTGCTTTCGGACCGTCTATCAGATTAGGTACGAAAAATGATGGTAAATTCGGTGCGCTGACAATCCTCTTAAATATGAGATGGAAGATTGGTGATATCTTTGTTGAGCAATAATTCGTACAGTTACAAGTAAAGAGACAATTCAAAGAGAAAAGGGATCTATCAGATCCCTTTTCTCTTTAATCTCGCTGCAAATGATCCGTCAGTTGAATGAATATGCGGGAATATTTCAATGAATCCACGTGAGTTTACAACTTCCGGAGTTACATAATTCGACGCGTTTTCAATTTCAAACTCCGGATGATTCACAAGGAATAAATTAATTACGTCTTCGTTCTCTTCCTTCTCAGTCGTACACGTACTATATACCATTACCCCATTTGGTTTAAGATACTTAACGGAATTTTCCAATATCTCAAGTTGTATGGATTGCAGTTCAGTGATATGTTCAATCTCGCGTTTCCATTTTATATCGGGCTTTTTTGACAACACACCCAATCCGGAGCAAGGTACATCAAGCAGCAATTTATCAACCTTACCAACCAATTCTTCTTTCAACAAATCTGATTCGGGAGATTTTATATCATCGTGAACAACCGTGCTATTTTCAACACCAAGCCTCTCGAAATTTCTTTTCATTATCTCTGCTCTGGATAAATATTTTTCAACTGAAACAAGTTTGCCTCTGTTGTTCATTAACTCCGAAAGGTGAGATGATTTTCCGCCGGGTGCAGCGCAAACGTCTAATACAACTTCATCCTCCGATGGCGCGACAAGGTGCGAAACGAGTCCTGCACTTACATCTTGCACAGTAAACATACCTGCTTCAAAGAAATCATCAGTATAGATTTTCGCCATGGTACGAATTGTATAAAAATTTTCCAAAAATTCTGATTTCCTGAACTGAATATTTCTATTAAACAGGTGTTGTTCAAAATCTTCGTTGCTTAACTTGAGCCGGTTTACCCTGAGGCTTATTACCGGTCGTTTATTATTTGCTTCACACAATTTTTCCGCATCATCAAACCCGAAGCGGTTCACCCATCTTCTGACCATCCAGTTCGGGTGCGATTGAACCATGCCAAGATAATTTACTTCATCAATTTCTCTTGACGGCCATACTAAGTTATCCAGTGTGCGGATAATGTTCCTCAGCAAACCGTTTACAACCGCTGCATGTTTTTCCCCATGAATTCTTTTAACATATTCAACCGCTTCGTTCACTGCTGCAGAATATGGTATTTTATTGAGAAACATTATCTGATATAAAGCAACTCTTAGAGCATTTTTTACTTCCGGCATACACTTCTCGTAGTTTCCCCGATAAAATCCGTTCAAAAACCAATCGAGGCGACGCATCCATCTTATCACTCCATGAGCAAGTTCATTTAACAATGACTTGTCAAAATCATTTAAATTGGAATTTCGTAACTCAGCGTCAATAAGCTTATCGAGATATGAATCTGTTCTTTCACACCGGCATATAATTTTCACAGCGCACGAACGTGCATCTTCATAAAGATTCTTTGTTTTGAGAATCTCATGACTCCCGTTTTGTTGTGATTTTTCTTTTATCGTTGTATTGTCTCCTGAACTTTCCATTTTTAAAAGTAGTTAAATGTACTTCTTTATTAAATGTACTTTCATAGCCGACATTCGCTTAGTTGATCTACTTTAATAAACGATTCGGATAAATTAACTGCCGGAAGATATTTGTTTGGAATCAAGGCAATTTATATTCGATGTATTTTATTTACTCATCCGGATTATAATCCGATCATTCAGTTTTCGTATTAACCGTACTTGAAACAATTTCTATTTTACATTCATCAATTGAGTTAATGAAATACTTCCCATAAGGTTTCGTGACAATTCGTGAATCCAGAATAACCAAAATTCCATGATCTGTTTTGTTCCTAATCAGCCTGCCCACCCCTTGTCTGAATTTTAAAATTGCTTCAGGCAATGAATATTCCATAAAACTATTACCACCCTTCATCTCAATATATTCCATCCTTGCCTTTATAACCGGATGCTCAGGAACCTGAAATGGGAGTTTTGTAATTATAAGGTTACTCAATGATTCGCCCGGTATATCCACACCGAGCCAAAAGCTGTCCAGACCGAACAATACTGAGTTTACGTCTTGTTTAAACGAATCTAATATATGTTTCCTCGAACCTGATACACCTTGTACGAATATTTCGATTTCATTTTGCTTTAATTCATCTTTTACTTTATTAGCAATGCTCTGCATTAATGCTGAATTTGTAAATAAAACCATAGCCTTTCCTTCCGTCCGGTTTATAAATTCCACAATATTATCCCTGAGCATCAACTCATACATTTCATTAGTATCCCTGTTGGGAACGTGAATATCGTTAACGATGTACATTTCCATCTGATCGTAATAATTAAATGATGATGAGAGTTTCAGATTTGCAGAAGATTCAGCTCCAAGCCGGGTGCTGAAATACTCAAAGGAATTGTTAACGGTTAAAGTTGCACTCGTGTGAATTGTAGTATTTGATTGCCGGAAAATATTTTGCCTGAAATAATCCGACAAGTCAACCGGTGAAGAACAAAGAGATACATTCGCGTCAGTATTATTTGATGCTAGTTCTACCCAGTAAACAAACTCATTGGGGTTATCCGAATTTTTCCGCTGCCCTAAAAAATCAGATATAATGTATTTCATCTCCCCGAATTTGATAATAAAATCGTTAAGTTCATTTTCCTCCCAATCGTTCTGAACAGATTGGCGCAATTTTCTGAGACCTTCAATTAAAACACCAAGTTCATTTGTGATAATATCCTTTACGATACCCGGCTCGTAAACCCTGACAGCCAATTTCCCCGGTTTGCCTTCTGAATGTTTGAATAATTTCCGTTTTAAACTATCGAAGAATGCACTGTTGATATCGAGTAAATTTTGTACTACCGGCAAGATATGCAAAGATTGTTTACCTACCAAAAAACCTTTACGTGTTTTACTATTGTGTAGTCGCAACAAGTGGTATTTTAACATTTCACGCGAAAATGCAGGTGATATATGACTTGCAGCAACACTTTCAAGAGTATGTGATTCATCAAAAATCACAAAGTCATCTTTATAAAGATATCCCACAACATCAGGGTCAGATATTCCATCGTACAATGTGAAGAACAGATGATGATTTGTAATTATGACATCGGAAGTTTCAAGTTCCATTCTTGCTTTTTGATAAAAACATTTCGTATCAGTAGAACCGCAGGTTTTACTTGTGCAAATTCCCCTCTCGGCACAAACATTTTGCCATACATTGTAATTAATTCTGAAGTTCAGATCAGATGTAGTCCCGTCCGAAGTTTGTTTTGCCCACCGATGAATTTTATCAAGGAATATTTGTTCCTCATCTTCAAAAAGTGAATTGGCATTTTCTAGAGCCCTGCTCAATCTGTTCGGACAAAGGTAATTTGATTTACCTTTTATCAGGTTCGCTTTAAATTCCAACGGAATAATATTTTTCAAAACCGGAATATCTTTATAAAGGATTTGCTCCTGTAGGTTTATCGTGTGGGTTGATATAACAGCCTTTCGATTATATTTTTTTGCGAATAAAATTGCCGGTACAAGATAGGCAAAACTTTTACCAACACCAGTCGGCGCTTCGACCAAAAGGTGTGTTTTAGTTTCAAGCGTATCTGCTATTGCCAAAGCCATCTCCAGTTGCGATTGCCTGTGTTCGTAATTCTCAAAATGATGGGAAAGCAATCCGCCATTCTTGAAAAAGTTTTCCGTTTCTTTGCGAATGTCCATACCTAAATTTACGAAATATACATTTCGATTAAACTGAAAAATTCTCAATAAATTGAACTGTTATTCAGTAAGTATAAATTTATTTTTGATTATGAGAAAACTTACATACGATGAGATAAAATCCCTTCGTTTATCTGAAACCGAAGCGCTCGTTACCCAAAGGAACCCGATATCAGTTTTGTGTGATAATATCCGGAGCATTTTCAATGTTGGCGCAATATTCAGAACATCAGACGCGATACTTGCAGAGAAGATTTGGCTAACCGGTTACACTCCTTATCCGCCAAGAAAAGAAATTGAAAAAGTTGCCCTCGGAGCAACCAGAACTGTACATTGGGAATACGTCAAAAATCCAATCGAGGTAATTGATAAACTAAAATCATTCGGGGTAAAGATTGCAGTGCTCGAACAAACAAACAAACGAAATACCATTTGGGATGTAAAAACTGACGACTTCCCAATTTGTCTTGTACTTGGTAACGAAATCTCAGGCGTTGCTGAAGGGATTATCAGGCAAGCAGATTTATCTTATGAAATCCCGATGTTCGGATTTAAACAATCTCTGAACGTATCCGTTGCATTTGGAATTGCAGCTTATTCGCTCTTAAGGAAATTAAAGGATGATGGTTAAAATGGACTAGTATTCCCTATCCGAAATGAAACTTACAAGTTTCTTCAATGAAGATTTTGATTCTGAGGTTGGAAATCTCTCAAGTTGTCTGATCGCCTTGATTGAGTACTCGTTGATTTTATCTATTGTGTAATCGAGTCCACCGTGATTGTTAATAAAATCAAACACTGTTTCAAAATTACTTTCCCTTTCATTTTTAATCAACTTCATGATGTGAGAGGATTCTTTCTTTGGGGCAGTTTCGAGAGCTTTGATTAATGGGAGAGTAAATTTTTTCTCTTTTAGATCGTTACCTGTGGATTTACCGAGCAGTTTTTTTCTACCCGTGTAATCAAGCAAATCATCGCGGAGCTGAAATGCAATCCCAAGATTTTCACCGAATGATGATAGCGCGTTGAGTTCATCTTTATTGTTAACCACACTGGAACCGCCAAGCACACAACACGCCTGAAATAAAGATGCAGTTTTATTTTTGATTACCTGAAAATAGGTTTCTTCAGTTGCATCAAAGTTTCTTGCTTTTTGAATTTGCAATAGTTCACCTTCACTCATTTTCTTAACTGCCTCTGAAGTTATTTTAAGAAATCCAAATTCGTTCTTGTCAAGACTGACAAGCAACCCTTTTGAGAGCAGAAAATCACCCATTAACACAGCAACCTTACTTTTCCAGACAGCGTTAATTGATGCAAGACCTCTTCGTGTCTTTGCGTTATCCACAACATCGTCATGTATCAGTGTAGCTGTATGTAAAAGTTCAATCATTATTGCTGCCGTGTAAGTCCTGTCATTAATTTGTCCGCACATTTTCGCACAGAGCAAAACCAACATCGGTCTGACTTTCTTACCCTTTTGTTTTAAAATGTATTTAGTTATCAGGTCAATGAGCGCAACTTTTGAGCTTAATTCAGAAGAAAATCTCTTCTGAAATGTCTTTAACTCTTCCTCAACCGGTTCCTTTATTTTAGAGAGGTTCACTAAACTGTTGGATTTAAATTTGAATCAATATACTCTTCTTTTTTTTGCGAATACTGACTAATAATTATGCTTACTTCGTATAGTATAATAAGCGGAACTGATAATATTATCTGACTTATAACATCGGGTGGAGTCAGCAATGCACCGATAATTACGTTTATTACAATTGCGTGCTTTCTGTATTTACGCATATACTCAGGTTTCAGGATTCCAATTTTCGACAGGAAAAAAGATAGCATCGGAAGTTCAAATACTATACCCGAGGCGATTGAAATTGAAATGACAAACTTCAAATATTCCTCAATAGAAATTTGATTTTCTATTAGCGATGTCCCGAAGGTTGCAAAAAATCCAAGTGAGGTCGGAATCATAATGAAATATGCAAACAAAATACCGATTATAAAACATACAGAAGTAAAAATTACAATCCACCAGACAAATTTTCTTTCAGCGGGTTTTAATGCCGGCTCAATAAACTTCCAGAGCTGGAATACAAGATTTGGCAAACTTAAAACAATTGCAGCGTAAATAATTACCTCCATATACATTGTGAACTGACCAATCGGCTTGAGGTTAATTATCTTCATGGGAGGAGACGTATTCATTGCGGGTTTCATTAATACATTGTTAACCAACGGCTCAATGAATATTGCAATCACGATACCTGCAACTATAACCCCGATAACTGATTTGATAATCCGCCAACGCAATTCTTCGAGATGGTCTAAGAAACCCATCTCGCCGTATTCATTGCTCTCAATTTTCAAATCTTCGATATCAGACACTGTTAAAATTTTTCATTAACCAAACCCACCGGGTGATGCGAAACCTATTTACAAATGACAGGGGACGAATAAATGAAATGATTTTTAAAAAATCCCGGATTCAATAATTGGAATAATTGCTTAACAAAATAAATTCACCGTCTAATAAACAAAATCCCGTGGTCTGTATTTCTCAATTACGAATTTTGAGCTCTCAATATCTGCTATTACACAACCCTGACAATTGAAGAGCCGTTGCCTTAATCTAACTAACATTTCAAACGAAGGTAACGTGCATCTATTACGGTTAGTAATGTTAATTCCCGTACATTAATCTTTGGGGAATAATATCTGAACAAAAAAATCATTTTTGATTACCGTTAAAATTCACGTAACGGCACAAGAGATAAAGTAACTTTATCTTTTGTTATAAAAATCAAATCCGGCAGTTAGTTCTTTGATTTCGTTTGAAACTTTCGATTTCACATCTTCGCTTCCAATGTTTTCAATAACATCGCTGATTAATTCACCAATAATTTTCATTTCAGATTCCCTCATACCTCTTGTCGTTAAAGCGGGAGAGCCAAGCCTAATCCCGGAAGTAACGAACGGACTTTTATCATCGAATGGTACAGAATTTTTGTTACACGTAATGCCCACTTCATCGAGAGCTTCCTGAGCTGCTTTACCGGTGACATTTTTATTCCGAAGGTCTATGAGCATGAGGTGATTATCCGTTCCGCCGGATATTACTTTAAAACCTCTATTCATCAAAGTTGAAGCCAGAGTTTGGGCATTAATTATTACCTGCTTTGCATAACTGAGAAACTCATCAGAGAGTGCTTCTTTAAACGCAACTGCTTTCGCTGCGATCACGTGCATTAGCGGTCCACCCTGAATTCCGGGCATCACCATAGAGTCTATCAGCTCGCTCATCATTTTTGTCCTTCCGGATTTAGGGGCAACAATTCCGAAAGTGTTTTCAAAATCCTTTCCCATAAGAATTATCCCGCCACGTGGACCACGGAGAGTTTTATGCGTCGTGGAAGTAACAACGTGACAGTGTTTTATTGGATCGCTGAGAAGTTTCTTTGCGATTAATCCCGCAGGATGCGCAATATCAGCAAGCAGAAAAGCTCCGACCGAATCTGCAATTTCACGGAATTTATCATACTCAATATTTCTGCTATAAGCACTCGCACCGACTGTTATCATTTTAGGTTTTTCCTTCTTAGCGGTATCAGCGATTTGATTGTAATCGAGAACTTCGGTTTCCGGATTAATACCGTACTGAACAAAATTATATAGCTGACCTGAAAAATTTACAGGGGAGCCGTGCGTAAGGTGACCGCCGTGCGAGAGATCCATTCCCATAACCTTGTCTCCGGGTTTAACAAGAGTGAAGTACACTGCCATATTTGCCTGACTTCCCGAATGCGGCTGAACATTTGCATAATTAGCTCCGAATAATTCCTTAACCCGCTGTCGGGCAAGGTCTTCAGCGATATCAACAAACTCACAACCGCCGTAATACCTTTTTCCCGGGTAACCTTCAGCGTATTTATTGGTCATCACGCAACCCTGTGCCTGCATTACAGCTTCCGATGTGAAATTCTCCGAAGCAATGAGCTCAAGTTTGTTTAACTGTCTTTGTTTTTCATTCGCTATTGCGTTGAAAATATCGGAATCCGAAATTTTTAAATCCATTTGTAAGGTTTAAATTTTATTAGTTTTCTTCCTGCCGTTTCAAAAACCAGAGTTCACCAAAATTGAAACCAAGCGCTAACGATAAATTCTCATCTTTTATTAAGCCATCAGAATTCTTACCGCGAATTAAGTACATAATCGCAAGGTCAATTGAATTCTGATTGGTTAACGGTATGTTGACTCCGGTTGAAGCACCAAGAACATTAATATCGTTATTGTTGACTGAATAATATTCCTTCCCGTAAAATACACCCATCCTGTAAGTTAGTTTATTCCAATACGAAACATCGCTCTCACTTAGAGGCAATATCTCAAGCCCCAGACCAAGCTGGTATGAGTTCTCATACTTTGCAACTGTGATTTTAGTGCTCTGAAAATTCTCCCAATTGTGCATCAATAAATCAGCGGAAACGATGTATCTGTTACCGAATTTATTGCTTATGCCAAAACCGAACGAAGCAGGAAATTCCAGAGGCTCACCGGTAATTCTAACAGTATCAGTTGATGTGCTGGTTGTGTAAATCGCATCGCCGGCTGAGTTGAAATTAATCTTTGTCTGATAATAAAAACCAATCTTCAGATCTTTCAGGAGTTTTGACTTTACCAGGTTCCCGATTTCTATTATCGCGCCACCTTTGAAATACGAGTTCTGAAGGTCAATCTCCTTTCTTATATCTGTATTGGTCACACCTTGCAATCCGAAATCAATCTTTTTTGAATCTATTATATTTCCAAATGCGTAATTGTACTCAGCTCCGAGCACAACTGAATTTGCCAGCTTGTACGTAAGTCCAACATTGATCTTTGAAAGTCCGCCTTTCCCGGAATAAAACCTCGTTTCATTTCCGGAAGTGTTTTGTTCAATTTGGGTAATCTGATAACCAACTGAACTAAGCCGGTTAAATCCAAGAAACAGTGAAATTCCTTTTTCGTTGCTGATAGGAATACCTATATTTAAACCATCAACTTTACCGTCCGAGTCTTGTCCGGTAGAAGTCGCATCGGAATATTTATAAAATGAATATTTCCCGTTTAGAGAAATTCTGGTATAACTCATATCGTAATTCGCTGCGGGGTTCAATGAATTTACGTAATCACCTGAAAGTCCGATGCCATTTATTCCCATCGAACGTGTCCTTAAACTATTGCTGTAATTCAATTCACCTACACCAAAAATAGTGTAAGGTGACCCTGGTTCAAATTCGTCTGTCTGAGCGCGCAGAATGCTCGTTGCAATAACGAAAAGAATGATGCTTTTAATAATCGTTCTCATCATGGTTAATTTCTGATTGTGTAGGTTATCCTTAACCTCGGTCGTTTTGAAACATCGGAATAGGTTGGGGAATAGAAGACAAACTTATCAATGTTGAGACGCTTGCTTAAAGTTGAAAGCGCGATCCCTTTATTTTCAAATGTACCATTAGCCCAGAATTGAACGAACGGATTAAACTGAAGTATGTACTTGTTACCCTGAATTTCAGAGTTTATTATGCTTAGCGTATCTTCTAACGTAGTACTGTCAGTTATCAAATTTGCCACAATCCTTTTTTCGGAAACGGAAAAATAATATGATGAAGTTGTATCAAGGTACATCTCTAATCTGGCTTCATTAACGATTACATTTGAAGGTAATTTACTGAGGTTGAACCTGAAAAAATTTTGAATGGAAACACCGCTCTGCAAAGTAATCCTATCAGACGGTAATGAACTGATATCTCCGTCAGTGATGAAATTAGATTCCGTTGTGTTCAGAGTAATGGTATCATTTTGACCGTTTAATGTCAGCGCTATCTCAACGTAAGGGGTTTCTATCGTGTTCGCGTTCGTTGACCCGAAACCTTTTATTGTCGTTGAAGCAGAGTTGGGAATAAAGATCATTCCGTAGTTAGGTTCGTGATAATTCGGATCAGCCGCAAACTCAAGCCAATCCTTCACCATATTGTTATCGAGGTTTATTGAGACTGTAACAGAATCAACCGGCGTTCCGGAATAATTCCCGACCGGTGCGGGATTGTACGAACCGCTATTGATTGAATCTCTGGTAACAGTAGCAAATGAAAAATCCTGAGTGAGTTTGTAAATATTGAAATCAAGTGTCCCTGCGGAATCAGTGTAATAATAATTTACGTACTTAAGAAAAAGTTTGGCGGAATTTACTGTTACACCCTGATACGTAGAGGGTAAATTGTTGAACCTCAGCAACCCGCTTGACTCAACCCCGGCGGTCTTACCTATTAAAATAAAAGGTGATATGAAATTTGAAAATGCTTTTTTGTATTGTGTTGCCAATAATGGAATGGTATCAGTTTCCGAATCAAGTACTTTTACATTTAAAGTATCATCCGGTGAAATGAAGCCGCTGCCTATGTCAGTCGGTACTTCTTCACAACTTTGGATTGAAACGAGAATTGTTATTCCAATTATTACCTGGATAAAACTACGAATGAGATTTATCAAACTTGTCTGATTTAATTTTTCTTTCTATAAACATTATTGAACCTGAAATTTTCTCAGTAAAAAAGTCAATTTGAATATTATCTTCAATACACTTTTTATATGCGCTTTGACCATGACCGGCAAGCAGCAGGATACTTCGAACACCAGCATTTTGAGCACAAAGCATATCGGAATAAGAATCGCCGATCAGAAATGAACCTGATAAGTCAATATCAAATTCCTTTACAGCGCGGTCAATCATTCCGGTACCCGGTTTACGGCAATTGCTGGAAATTTTATATTCCGGAATACTACCATTGGGATGGAACGGGCTGAAATAAACCGCGTCAATCAATTCCTGTCCATAAAATCCAAACAGCCTTCGCCTTATTTCTGAGTTAATTTCTGCAAGGGCGTCTGTTGTAAGGTATCCCCTGGCGATACCTGATTGATTGGTAATAATAATATTAAGGAAACCTAAATCTTTAAAACGCTTTAACGTTGGCGGGACATCCTCAGGTATAACCAGGTCTTCAATCCTTGTAAGATAATTTACCTCTTTATTAATTGTACCGTCTCTATCTAAAAAAACAGCTCTGGTCATACATCTGCTGAATAATTACTTTCTGGAAGCAACAATATTTTTATAAAGAGCGGTGTACTTCTTTGCTGAAGCTTTCCATGAAAAATCGTGCGACATACCATTCCTGATCAAATCATACCATTTATTCTTATCCGTGAGATAAATTTTTAAAGCAAGCTTAATTGCCTTCATCATATCTTTTGAATCGTAATTTTCAAACAGGAATCCGTTCCCGTCTTTCTTCTTGTAATCGTTTACTGTATCGGAAAGACCGCCGGTATTTCTAACAACAGGCACAGTTCCGTACATCAGGCTATACATCTGATTTAAACCGCATGGTTCATATTTTGACGGCATCAGAAATATATCACTTCCGGCTTCAATCATGTGTGCAAGTTCTTCATCGTAACCAATGTGAACAATGAGTTTCTTTGGATATTTTTTCTTCATTTTCAGTAAAAATTTCTGATACTTCTCCTCACCCGCACCGAGGATTATCATTTGTATATTCTCGTTCATTAACTCGTCAAAAGATTCTACTATAAGATCAAATCCTTTCTGGTCAACCAGCCTCGTTATCATTCCAATTAAGGGTATGTCTTCACTGTATTCGAACTTATATTTATTAAGAAGTTCACGCTTGTTCTCGTATTTCAGCGGGATTTCCTGATTAGTGTAACGATATGGAATTAACTTGTCGAAGTTCGGATTCCAAACGTTGTAGTCAATTCCGTTAAGAATTCCCACAAGGTCATTTTTTCTTTTTGTGAGTAATTTTTCCATCCCGCAGGAATAATTTTTATCCGTCCTGATTTCAAGGGCATATTTTTCGCTTACCGTTGAAATCTTATCTGCATAAGCGAGACCCGCTTTAAGAAAACTGAATTTCCCGTTTAGCATCCCGGTCTCCTCAGAAAATGCTTCGCTCGGTAAACCTGTTTTATTAAAAGATGATTTCGCGAAATTACCCTGATAAGCAAGATTATGAATCGTGAAAATAGTTTTAATATCGGATATGAGCGGATGGTCCTTGTAAAGAGTTTTGATATATGCTGGAATGAGTCCCGTTTGCCAGTCGTTACAATGTATTATATCCGGTTTCCAATGTAAAACTTCAAGTACGTCAAGCACGGTTTTACAAAAGAACATATACCGTTCATCGTTGTTCGGGAAATCTTTCTTTGTCCTTATATTCTGATATATCCCCTTGTTCTTGAAAAAATCATTATTCTCAAGCAGATAAATTTGCGCTTTTGTATTCTTGCCGTGTATAAAAGAAGATTTAATACTGAATTTATGTTTCTTCTTGTTGAACTCAATGGAGAGATCCTTCATTCTTTTAATCTCATGGATCTGAAGTCTCCTTTCATCAAGCTGACCGTATTTTGGAGTTAATATGCGTACTTCGTTTCCGATGGAGTTTAATGCTTGCGGCAGGGAGTTTGATATATCTGCTAAACCGCCGGTTTTAGAGTAAGGATAGACTTCGCTGGATACAAATAGAACGTTAAAACCTTTTGGCATTTAAATCATATAATTTTACAAAAATACCGATATTCTTTCTGATAGACAATGTAATCTTTGAACAATATACCTCATTCAGCACTTAAAACTTTCGTGCTTTCTTCCCCAAACTGACTGATGATTCTCACTGCAATTTTCTGTCCCTTCTTTTTGATTTCGATTGGATGAGAAATGTGTCCGTACAATCGGTCGAAGGCCTCATCGTCTATTTCAATTTTCAGCGTCTTTTCTGCTTTCTTTTTGGTGCCGTCTTTGGCTAAAGTGTCTAAACCTTTTTTCCATTTATCAAATTCGGATTTGTCACCACCGCAGAAGAAAACCTGCTTTACCACAAAGTTGCTGCCGTCATAATCATCGTCCACCATCCAATAGGCAATATCGTGTACATCGCGGGGTTTGACGATGTCTTTGATGTGGTCGTAAATGTCTAATCCATTGATAGTGGTTAGTAGGTAGTGATTAGTGGTTAGTTCTTTTGAGAAATGGATTTCAGTAAGCCATTCAGCATCTTTGCGACTTCTTCGCAATTCGTCAACAGCAGTTTTGAGCTTTCCGGTTTCAGAAAATCCAAGTTCTGAGATAAAATTATCAAAGTCAGTAATTCCGCTAAAGAACCTTTCGCTATCCCCAAGAACTGACGGAACTTCCCCGTACTGTTCCTGTCTTGCCCTTCCGCTATGTTTGCCGGAATGCTTACCGCTGCTCTTCGCATTTGCGAAGTCAATCCATACATCTCTTCTTTGGGAAAGGAGAATGTATGCTGATAAATCTGCCTGACTAAGTCCATTGACTTTTGCCATACTATCAAGTCCTGATAACTTTTTGTTGAAAATCATCAGTGAATATTTATCGGGATATGTCTAATTGATTGACTTCACCTGTCTAAAAAATTCATTCGTCAATTGCCTCATCCCGATAGAAGCAACCTTTTCAATAAAAAAAAGATTCTTGATTTTTTTAAACAGTTCGGGTTTAACGGGGTCAATAATATATTTGGGTACATCATCGGGTACGAATTCGATTAATCCCGCGGCGGGATAAACAACGAGCGAAGTCCCGACAACGATAAAAAAATCGCAGTTCTTAACAATCACATGCGCTTTTTCAAGCAGTGGTACTTGTTCACCAAACCATACCACGTGAGGCCGAAGCGGAAATCCATCAGGTGCCTTTTCTCCCGACTTAATGTCACGGTAACCTATATCCATAACCAACCTTTGGTCACCTGAACTTCTGGCTTTAGTTAACTCTCCGTGCAGGTGTAATACATTTTTTGTTCCGGCCCTTTCATGCAGATCATCTACATTCTGTGTAATAACCTCAACATGAAAATATTTCTGGAGCTCAGCTATAGCAAGATGCGCGTCATTTGGCTTAGCTCTTTTAAGTTCCCGCCTTCGCTCGTTATAGAAATCGAGCACGAGTTCCTTGTTATCACGCCAGCCTTGAATTGAAGCAACCTGCATTACGTCATATCCTTCCCACAAGCCATCAGAGTCCCTGAAAGTTTTAAGACCGGATTCTGCGCTGATCCCCGATCCTGTCAGAACTACTATTTTTGCTCTTTTTTTTTTCATTGAATAAAAAAGCAACCTAAAAAAATTTTTAAGTTGCTTTTTAGAACGATTAAAATATATGATTACTTTGATTCAGGTTCTTTATTATCTGTTCCTTGTTTATCTGATTCTTTTTCTTCGCCACCGGCACCGCCACCGTACGTATCCATTAGATACTTTGCTACAGCTTCGGATTCAGCAACCGATAAACCTTGACTCGGCATGGCGGGATATTCAGGGTTCACCTTAACCGGGTTATAGATAAATCCCGCAAGTTTTTTGATGTCACCATTATACTTTGGAATCGTCTCCATATAAGGCGGTCCTACAAGTTTTACATCCCCTTTGTGACAGGCGGAACATTTAGTCTGATAAATCTGGCTGCCATCAATCGCAGATTCGTCCTGAGCAATCGGTTGAGTTTTACTTTCAATTAACTTATCCTGCTCTGCAATAATCGGCGCAAGATGGTCTGACAACGCATTCACTAATAAAGCTTGATCTTTCAATGATGTGAAAAGAAAAATCAGGATCATGAAAAAGAAAATTGCTGATGCAAATCTTACCTCGTGATTTTTAAGAACTGCATATAATAAACTGCAAACGATAAGAATCGAAATCATTGCAAGAGTTGTATAAACAAATACAGAGGTTGACAGCGCCATTTCCGTAGTTATCAAAAACTTTATAAATACGAAGAAAAGAAGGAGAACAACGCTGAAAAATCCCGTAAATCCTGCAACTTTTAACACCAACATTTTATAATCTATTGTCATATCCTTTATACCGCCCTGCCATTTAAAGAAAAAGAATAATATTGCACTGCAAGTAATTGCAGCAGAAAACGAAAGGAAATAAAGGTAATTTATCCAGACTTCAAATTCGATGAGCAAAACAATAACGTTGGTTACTTCAGCCCATCGCATTGGATTGGTTGCAATTGAAGCTCCACCAACAAAAAGGAAAGAGGCAACGTAAAGCAGAAATAATCCTAATCTACCGCTTTGTTTCGTTATCGCTGCATTTTTTTTCTTGTACTCAATAACATCAGCAGGTAAATTTTTACCCGGTTCAATGTATAATTTATAGCTATCGAGAATTAACCCCGTTTCAAATGTACGGTGAAACCGATAGGTTAATAAAAATGCAAAAATGTAAATCACACATCCGATAAACATTATTGAAATTGCAATAGCAGGTGCCTGGTACAGATATTGGGCGTAAACAAAGGTAATTGAAAACGCCGGTATCAATCCAAGTCCTAACCCTACATTTTTATTTACCGATAGTTTATTGAGAATATCCCTAGAGAACCGGTTATAATTATCATCACCGGTATTCCCGCTGATTCCGGATAAAATCATTGACATAGTGGTTCCACCGATTAACATCCCTATAAACGGCAGAAACAACAGTAATGATAGGATCAGAAAAATATCCATCAACGGCAATGTATGACTTGATGGAGGAATTACAAATTGTTCGAAAATATTCATGGTTTTTTATAAAATAATCTTTAGAAGTTTATCTAAAATTAAAATAGTTATGAAAATTAAAGTAAAGAAATTTATAGCGAGAAAAGACGCGACTACCCGCTTTCTGTTCCCGTGATTCCCGTTAATTGAAAAAGAATTTATTGCTAAAAAAACTGAAAAGGCAACAATCACCAATTGTGACGGGAAATAGTTCATTGCTCCTGTGAACGCATAAAATATAGCAATTCCGGAGGTTAGTAAAGTTGTAGCTATTATAAGTTTTTCAAGTGTTGATACGCTAACCGAATCAGTAAAAACAGGGAACGATGCGGCTTTATAATCGTCTTTAAAGAGTATTAATAAAAGCCAGAAATGTGGAATCTGCCAAAGGAAAAAGAGAGAAAAGAGTATCCAGATTTGAGTGTCAAACAGGCTTCCACCTGCTGCAAGCCAACCGGCGAGCGGTGGCAATGCACCTACAAACGATCCGGGAATAATCGCTACCCCGGTTTTACGCTTTAACGGAGTGTAAATAAGATTGTACCAGACCATTGTTAAAAGTGATACCGCAATCGTTAAAATATTCGATGCAAAGATTAACATGGAAACGGCAATTACAAACAATGAAACTGCAATTACCCATGCATTGGTAAGTGTAATTTTATTAGTTGGAATTGGTCTGTTCATCGTACGTTTCATTACCGCGTCATATTGCCACTCCTGAATTTGATTGATTACTGCAGAACTGCAGGCGAGTAAAAATATTCCGCTAACAGGAAGAATCATCGAGGTAGATAAACTGTCAGCAGCAAGAATGAATCCTAATGCTGAGGTGAACGCCACGAATATAGTTATCTTTATTTTAGCAAGTTCGGCAACAGTTACAAGCCACTTAAAGAGCGAAACACTTCTATATACCTGCTGCTTATCCTGGAGTATTGATGAACCGGTTTCCAAATTCACTCGGATTTAGTTGTATCTGAAATTTGTGTTGTATCAGTAACCGTCGTAGAATCGTCGGTATTCCCTGAATTATTTTTTAATGAATCCTGATTAGTCGTATTTCCGGTTTCACCGCTGTTTGTTTTTTTCTCAGATTGCTCAACCTGATTATACCACGCATTGAAATTTTCATCTGTATCGACTATAAGCTTTGCATACATATTCCAGTGGTCGAGGCCGCAATATTCGGCACATGCAATATCGTATTCGCCAATATTATCAGCTTTAAACCATAAGTAATTTTCCCGTCCCGGTACTGCATCTTCTTTTACCCGCATTGAGGGAATAAAGAAGCTGTGGTTTACGTCATTTGAATGAATATTCATTCTAACCGGTTTTCCGACAGGTACAAACAGCGTATCAGATTTTTTCCCGTTCTCATATTCAAACTTCCACTTCCACATCTGGCCGGTTACTTTTACAACGAGTGCATCTTCGGGGACATTGCGCATATTACTGAAACCGTTCCACCCGTAAAAGAAAATTACAAGGACAAGTATAAGCGGAATTACAGTCCACGCGACCTCAAGCGGAGTATTGCCGTGTATATTGGTGGCTTGGGGATTTCTCTTTTTATTGTAACGAAATACAAAATAAATCATTGTACCTGTTACAAGGACAAAAAAGAAAATACAAACCGCCACGATCAGGATCATCGTGTTATCAACCTGTGTTGCTATATCCGGTCTCATATTAAAGGCTCCCTGTAAAGATAATCAAAGAAAGTTATAATAAATATAGTCAGAACTACAATGATACAAATTGTAACAAAAATCTTAAAAATAGGTGTATCAAATTTAATGTGCATAAAATAATTGACTACCAGGGCAGATTTGACAGTTGCAATAATAAGTGCCGCTATAAGAGCAAAACTGCCGAGGTTTAAACCGGCAACGGTTACCGTTATTGCCGTCAATCCAATTAAACCGAGCCATACGAGTATGTAAGTCCCGTATCCTGTTGAATGAAGCTCTTCTTCAAGTTCACGCTCGAGAGCTTTTGTGTCTCGTGTTGTGTCTTTCATAAAGAATTATAAGATTTCTTTAAAATCGTTGGAATAAAAAATCATAGTTAAAATAAACTAAACTGCAAACTTTTAATATTCTACCCATACTAATCATACCTCCATTTCAAACCTGATTCAACTTTATCATTCAGTGCATTTTTAATGGACTAAATAAAACAGTGGGAACAGGAATATCCATATCAAGTCCACCAGATGCCAGTAAAGGCCCGCATTTTCAGTTCGCTGGTGGTTATGTGCGGTTTGTTTGTTCTTACTGATAAAGTACATCATAAATCCTATAAACGTCATACCTATAACAACGTGCAGCCCGTGGAGTCCCGTCATCAGGTAATAAAGCCCGAAGAATAACTTTCCTCCCTGAGCGAAGGATTCGAGTGCCGGGCCCTTCGGATAAATTCCTAGCTCAAATTTATGCGACCATTCGAAATACTTAATAACCAAAAATGTCAAAGCAAGTAGCATCGTAATACTCAGATATACCAGACTCAGATTTTTTTTGTTTTTCTGTAATGCCGTAATCGAGAGAACTACCGAGAGGCTGCTGGTTAACAGTATGACCGTATTAACCGCACCAAGGATCGGATCAAGACGTAGTGCGGCATTTACAAAATCCTGGGGATACATGAATCTGTACGTTGCATAAGCCAGAAACATTCCGCCGAAAAGTAATACTTCAGTAAAAAGGAACAGCCACATTCCCATTTTTGAGCCTGCGTCATCGCGGTGAACGTGAGAGTGTGATTCGGATTTTGCAATTGTTACATCTGTAGAATCATTACTCATTATGTATTTTCCTCCTTATTGAAATGATGTTCGTAGGGACCTTCGGTTATAACCGGTATTTCCCTGAAATTCTCAAGTGGTGGTGGTGATGGAATCTTCCATTCGAGTGTTGTTCCACCCCATGGATTTTCTGTGGCTTTGGGGCCGGTGTACAGACTCCTGATCAAGTTAGCAAACATTATGATCATTCCAGTTATCATGATCCAGGAACCGACTGTTGCAATAACGTGATATGTTGTAAACTCCGGCAGGTAATCGTAATATCTTCGCGGCATCCCCAGATACCCCATGATGAACATCGGAAAATATAAAAGATTGAACCCTACGAAAAAAATCCAGGCTGAAACCTGTGCCATTTTTTCATGGTACATCCTGCCAAACATTTTGGGGAACCAGTAATGCAATCCCGCAAACAGCAGAATACCCATCGAACCGAACATTACATAGTGGAAGTGACCAACAACAAAGTATGTATCCGTGACGTGAATATCGGTGTTAATTGCGCCAAGCACTAATCCTGTAAGTCCGCCAATCGAAAAAATAACGATAAAAAATAATACAAAAAGCATCGGTGTTTTTACGGTAATCGAGCCCTTGTACATCGTAGCAACCCAATTGAATACTTTTACACCAGTAGGTATTGCAACAAGAAAAGTAAGTAAAGAAAATATAAGTCTCGAGATATCGCTAATACCGCTTGAAAACATGTGATGACCCCAGACGAGGTAACCGACAAAAGCAATCGCCAGGCTGGAAATTGCAACCGGTGTATAACCGAAAATATTTTTTTTGGAGAACGTCGGGATTATTTCCGAAACAACTCCAAAAGCGGGAATAGCCATAATGTAAACTGCAGGGTGCGAATAAATCCAAAACATGTGTTGATACAAAATCGGGTCACCGCCGAGATTCGGATCGAAAATTCCTACACCAAGCATTCGTTCAGCAATTATGAGCAATAATGTAATACCTAAAATCGGAGTTGCAAGCAATTGTATCCATGCGGTAGAATACAACGCCCAAACGAAAAGCGGCATCCTGAAAAATGTCATTCCGGGCGCACGCATCCTGTGGGCAGTTGTAATAAAGTTAACTGCAGTAAGGATGGAGGAAAATCCGAGCACAAAAGCAGCAAACACCGATAGTGAAATATTTGATGTTGTTCTGATACTATAAGGAACATAAAATGTCCAGCCGGTATCCATTATTCCACCGCCGGTGAACAATGAAACAATTGCAAGTACTCCACCAATTAAATAAAGATACCAGGACAACAAGTTAATCCTTGGAAATGCTACATCCCTTGCACCGATTTGAATCGGCAGGAAAAAATTTCCGAATATCGCAGGTAGTCCGGGTAATATAAACAGAAATACCATTATAACGCCGTGAAGAGTAAAGACCGAGTTATAGGTATTCGGTGCCATTATAGTCGGACCCGGCGAAATCATTTCGAGCCTCATCAGAAATCCGAGGGTAACACCAACTGCAAAGAATGCAAGCAAAGAAATAAGGTAAAGCAGTCCAATCCTCTTATGGTCAGTGGAAAGTAACCAACTTAAGATTCCCTTGTGTTTTCCCTCATATTCGTAAAATGAAACCCTGTTCGGATCAGTAGCTAATATTCCGTTAGCCATAATTTAAATTTGTTTGAAAGTATTGTTGATTTTATTTTTTTTTCTGATTACAACGATGGTTATAAAAATGGCGAGAGTGAACAATATTGCCACACCGGATATTCGCGTAACGTCTAGCATATATGTCCTTGCTCCGGGGTCGTAACTGAAACAAATTTGCATAAGTTTTGCAATTGTTGTCCCAACTCTTCCCTCAGTCGCCTCCGTAACCGCCATCTTCAGGTCAAATGGTAAAAAACTTGTTCCATAAAGGTATCTTACTATCTTTCCATCGGGTGAGATAACGGTAACTCCGGTCCCGTGAAGAAAATCGTCATCAACTCTTTTGAAATTCCAACCAATCGCCTCGGTTAATCGCGCGATGTTTATACTATCGCTTGTAAGAAACCGCCAGCCTTGAGGGTTAATTTCTCTCGTAAGTCCGGCAAGGTAATTCTTCTTTTTCTCGTTTGCTAAAATATAGCCTTCTGTGTGATCAAAACTAACGGTTATAATATTGTAATCTTTAAACGGCTCAAGATCAACCTTATCAATTCCTTCAGCTAGTCCGGTAAGAAGTGGGCTGCAAATACCGGGACAACGGTAATACACCAGTGCAATTAAAGTAGGTTTATCGCCCATGAGCTCGCCCAGTGATACACCCTTGCCATACTCATCGTAAAAATTAATGTTGAGGGGAATTTTCTCCCCAAGGTTCTCAACAATTCCTATTTCCTGCTTTGGATTGCTTTCCTCTGCAGATAGAAATCCTGTGAGAAGTATTACAATTATTATACTAAATTTAAACTTCTTCATGACTTTTAAATTCCGGAACTGCCGGTTTGAGTTTGTCCGATTACGCTCTGAACGTAATTGAATAATTCAGTCCATTGTTCATTACTGATTTCAGAAACTCCTGCTTTGAATCCTTTTTGGACAGGGTCAGTTATGATGAAATTAACAAATGCATTTTGATTTTCATTCCATCCCGGATTTGAAAGTAACGACCGTAAAGCGCGTTTAATATCTGTTGTCAGGTTTTTAAAACTCAATGCCTGCGGAGAATTGTCGCTTGAAATTTTCAGGTTAATGGCATCAACCTTTTCTTCGGTTGGTTTATACTCCTCAATAAGCTTTTCCATTGCGAGCGAAACGGGTATTTGATTCGGAGTTACAGACCCGGCCGATAAGCTGTATGTTGCATCAAGGGTCTGCATATCAGACTCAGTGATTTCAGGGTAGTTCTCGTTAAATGTTCGTATATATGAAATCATTGCCAATCTTTCTTCCGGCGGGAGATTTGAATAAGATGCCATCCCGTTTTTAAGTATTCCATCTTGCAAAGTTAAATACATCCTGTCAAACTCCGGACCATTTGTCCAACCATTCAGATCATGAAAATTTCTCGGTGGTGGATTAAGCGTTGCACCGGCAGGTCCGTTACCTTGTCCGTCTTCTCCGTGACATGATGCGCATTGAACATTATATATCTCCTTACCTTTATCTAAAATTTCCTGAGATGGATTTATATAGAGCGATACATCTACCGGAGGGGACAGTGAACCTTTCTTCATTTGTAAATCTTCAATCTTTGTGTTGGCAATACTATCAATAGCAGGCGAAATCAGTGTACTTGAAGTAAGAAATTTAATTTTGTTTACATATATAGCGCCAAAGACAACGAGAGCTATTAGTACGAAAATGTAAACAACTCCATAAAATCCGAGAAACTCCAGGACTTTATCGTATATTTTTTGAAAATTGATTTGTTTTTTCTCTTCCATGATTGAAAATTTCTGTTGTTATTAAAGGTGGAAGTTAAATCCACTTTCAAGTTTTGGATCACCGACTGGTATAATATTGGTTTTTCTCGCCTTCATTTTAAAGATTACAATGACCACACCGACAGCAAAAAGTGGAAATCCTATTTCCTGCCAACCGAATACTGCAGAATGGTGATCGTACGCCGGCATAATCAGCCAATACAGATCAAGGTAATGCGCAACCAACATCCAGATCGCCATGAACTTCAACTTTTTCAGATTTGTTTTCACCGACCGCGGCATTAAAACGAGGAATGGTATAGCAAAGTGGACAAGGAACAACGCAATTGATACTACCTTCCAGCTATGTTCCCAAATAATAATATACCAGAACGTTTCCTCAGGAATATCAGCGTACCATTGGAGTAGCAATTGTGAAAACGCAATGTATGCCCAGAAAATGTTGAAGGCAAACATTAACATACCCATGCTGTAAAAATGATCGTTATTAATTCTCGAACTCAGGTAATTTCCCTCTTTCAGAAGCACCGATATAAGCGTCAGTGCAGAATAAGCTGCAACTAATGTCCCGGAGAAATAATAGACACCGTATATAGTTGAATACCAGTGAGGAAATAGTGACATCATGAAATCAATTGCAATGATCGTGAGTGTTACCATAAAAATCGGAGTAAAAATTGCAGACAGCCTAATGTTGCTCTTAGTATATTGTGGAATACTTTCGGAATCTTGCTTCTGCGAATTTCTTACAAGGAAAAAATAGAAAACAACCCAAATCAGCAGACAAATCGCAGCGCGCGCTATGAAAAATGTAGTATTAAGATATGGCTCTTTTCCCTGCAGGACAGCATCTGATTTAACAACCTGTGGATCTGTCCAGACGAAAAGTTCTTTCATACCAACTACGACCGGTATTACAAGAAGAAACATTACCGGCAACAATGAAGCGAGAAACTCACTGACCCTTCTGAATGGTGTGCTCCACGTAGCTCCGGATATATACTCTAATGCAATTAACCCGAGTGACCCAAGCCCGAGGCTGAGCAACCACATGAACATTGTCAGATAATCGAACATCGCCCTTCTGTAATCCAATGCAAAAGCAGCGACCATTAAAATCAAACCGGTAATGAGTAACCCGAAACCAATCCTGCTTACTTTACCCGGTAATGCCTTGTTGTGAAATTCCATATTTAATATTTATGAAAATTTTCTGTATAGTTAAAATTACTTCAATTCAAGTCTTCATCTTTTGCGTTCAAAGCTCTCTGTAACGCCCTGATGTAGTGTACAATCGCCCACCTGTCATCTCGTGAGATCTGTTTAGCATAACTTGACATAACATTTTGTCCGTTTGTAATAACGTGATAAATATTACCATCCGCCCATTGGCGAACTTTATCAGTATGCAGTGAAGGTGGGTTTGGAAACTGACCTCTGAGGCGACTGTCACCTTCACCGTAATATCCGTGGCAAGGGCTGCAATATGTGTCGAATCGTTGCTTCCCCTTTGCAAGCACTTCAGCATTTATCGGTAGAGGATTTGCAAGCAAAGTTACAACAGAATCGGGTAAACCCTGATATTCATACGGAATATACCCTCTTGAAACCGTACCTTCAACCGGTGGCCTCATTGAAAACCCATCTGCAAAAAAGGTTGATTTCTCCTGAGGTAGAACTTTCTCCTGTTTCCACATGAAATCAAAAGGCGGTAGGAATAAGACATATCTCAATATACCGTACGCTGTTACAGCAGTAACTACGGTAACTACGGCAAGCAACGCAATAAATTTGAAATCAAAAATCGGTGTTCTTACCCTGTCTTCCCTGACTTCAAAGAAATTTATCTTCTCAATACTTTTCCCGCCGATTGATTGTAAAAAACCTTCAACCGTAGCGATGTTGAAATTTTTATCCTTTGCATATATTACCAACCCGAATTTATCTGATGCTGTTTGTTTAATGTAATTAGTGTCGTGCAGTGGATTATTAATCCACGGCAACCTGTTAAAAAGAGTAAGCATAAGACCCGCAGTTGCAAGCCCACCAAGCAATACAGTTAATTCAAATGTAATTGGAATCGCAGGTGGTATGGCAAAAAACGGTTTACCGCCGATAATATTCTGATAATCAATCCCCGACATCCATCCTATCATTAGCAATGCAGCAGTTGTGCCCAGAAACCCGAATATAAAAGTCGTTTTACCCACCATTGTATTTTTCAACTTCATTGCCTGATCCATTCCGTGAACAGGGTAAGGGGTATTAACATCAAACTCTTCGTAACCTGCCTCTGTTGTTTTCCCTGCAGCGTCCATAATTTCATCCGGCGTATCGAACAAAGCGCCAATTGCGTAAAGCTCATCAGAACGCTTCTGCTCCAAATTACGGTTGTTGACCTCTTTTAATTTATTTTTAATTTTTCCTATCATGATTAATTATGGTTATCATTTGCTTAATGATGATGTTTGTGCGTTGGTTGAGCGTTCTCCGTTACGGCTTTAAGTTCAGCCAGGGAAATTGACGGTAAAACCTTCACAAACAGTAGAACACAGGTGAAAAAGAATCCAAAGCTGCCCAGCAACAGTGCAAGGTCAGTCCAGGTCGGATAAAACATTGCCCAACTTGACGGAAGGAAATCCCTGTGTAGCGAAGTTACAACAATTACAAATCTCTCGAACCACATTCCGACATTTACGAGTATTACAAGTAGCATCATGATCGGAATATTGCGCCTAATCTTTTTAAACCAGAACAGTTGAGGGAAAATCACATTACACGAGAACATTGTCCAGTAAGCCCATGCATAAGGACCGAAAGCGCGGTTAATAAACACGAACTGTTCGAAAATGTATCCCGAATACCACGCCATAAAAAACTCCATACAATAGGCATAACCAACCATCGAGCCGGTTGCAAGGAGGATTTTACACATCTTTTCCAGGTGATCGAGCGTAATAATATGTTCCATATCGTAAACCTTACGCAGAATAATCAATACCGTGGCTACCATCCCAAATCCTGAGAAAATTGCCCCGGCAACAAAATAAGGTGGAAAGATTGTCGTGTGCCAACCGGGCAATATCGCAACTGCAAAATCGAACGAAACGATAGTATGTACTGAAAGTACCAACGGTGTAGAAAGTCCGGCAAGAATCAGATAGGCTCTTTCATAATGCTGCCAGTGACGATTTGAATTTCTCCAACCGAGCGAGAGTACGGTATATATTCTCTTTTTTATTCCGCTTGCTCTATCTCTCATTGCAGCAATATCCGGAATTAATCCGACGCTCCAGAATACAAATGAAATCGTAAAGTACGTTGAAACTGCAAATACGTCCCACAACAGCGGAGAATTAAAGTTAACCCAAATACTGTTTTGATTTGGATACGGAATCAGATAAGCAGCAAGCCACGGCCTGCCGGTATGTATGACAGGAAATATTCCTGCGGTAATAACAGCAAAGATTGTCATTGCTTCGGCAAACCTTGCTATACCCGTTCGCCACCTTTGACGGAAAAGGTAAAGTATAGCGGAAATCAGTGTACCAGCATGCCCGATACCAATCCAGAAAACAAAGTTAACAATCCCAAATCCCCAGCCAACTGTACTGTTATTTCCCCATGTACCGATACCGAAATAAAAAGTATTAGCAAGGGCAACAGCGCCAATCATCAACGCAAGCGAACTTATGGTAATCGCAATAAACCACTTGCGGGTTGGGGCTTCCTCAACCGGCCTAAATATGACATCGTCTATCTCTTTGAATGACGATCTCTCCGGTACAAGCGGAAGTTCTCGTGTGTAAGTAGAGTCGAAACTCATAGGTTAATTGAAATTTTTTTGTAAGTTTTTAAAAATCAAAAGTAGTTCCTTATTCCAAATTTTTACCCTAAATCATTTTAAAACTACCATCCGTTTGTTTTCCCTACAAACCTGCCCGGCATACAAACCACCCGTTGCTATTCCTGACTTCATTAATTGTTCCCTGTACTATTACTATTAGCGGGCATATAATTTGTATCAACGATTGTCCATTAGTTAACTCCACCAAATCCGCAATACGCCCGACTTTCTCTCAACGGAAAGCCAATTAAAACCAAATCATCAAAAATTAATTTTTCATCAATCATTGTGGTGACCGGCTTTCGGGACTTCCTCTTCAATATTAAATATCTGCGAGATGTAAGTAACATTCGGTCTAACCTTTACTTCTTCCAGTGAATAAAATGCTATGTCGCTATTTCTGTAAGCCTGAATCGGATCGGACTTATCGTTCATATCGCCAAAAGTAATTGCGTTTGCCGGACAGGCTTCCTGACATGCTGTTATTACATCTGTTCCTTTCAACTCTCTGTTTGCACTTATTGCATCTTGTCTTGCTTTCATCACACGCTGTACACAAAAAGTACACTTCTCCATAACCCCTCTCGATCTAACAGTTACTTCCGGATTCATAGCGAGCTGCATCGAATCGTTATGATAGTGGTAATCATTAAACTCGTGCCTGAAATTAAAGTAATTGAACCTCCTCACTTTATACGGACAGTTATTTGCACAGTACCTTGTTCCGACACAACGGTTATAAGTCATACCGTTCAATCCATCTTCGCTGTGAGTTGTAGCCACGACCGGGCACACATTTTCACACGGGGCAAAATCGCAGTGCTGACACAACATTGGTTGGAAATTCGCGCGCGCATCTTCAGGTGTTCCGAAATAATACCTGTCGAGACGAATCCATTGCATTGCACGTTTGTTCGCAACCTGATCTTTTCCCACTACCGGAATATTATTTTCAACATTGCAAGACATTATACACTCGCCGCAACCCGTACATTTGTTAAGGTCAATTGCCATCGCCCATTTCACACCTGTATATTTAATCGGCTCACCGTTTATACTCGGAAATTCGCGCAAGTCAATACCCTCAACTTCAACTCGGTCAACGATATCTTTAGGATTAGATTTGAATTGTTTATATGTCCCCTGTTGTATAATTCTGCGCTTGAACTGTATATCCTTGAACTTAGGACTGTCAATCGGGTAGTGTTCCTGTGTTGAAACGAGTTCGTAAGTTCCCGTTGCCTTTGAAATACTTGCGTTATTGTAAACCCATGGTGAAATTCCATCATTACCAATTAGTGGTACAACATCAAAACCTGTACCCTCTGAAACTTTACCTCCGGAAGACCTGCCGCAACCAAGCTCTATCGCTATAACATCGTCCGCCATTGACGGTTGAACAAATACAGGGAGCGTAACCGTTCTATCACCAATACTTACATTAACCAAATCATTCGAGTCAAGTCCGTTTGCTGTTGCTGTTGCAAGTGAAATTGCAGCATAGTTATCCCATACAATTTTTGAAACCGGATGCGGTAATTCCTGAAGCCAGCCGTTGTTAGAATATTTACCATCACCGAGCGTGTAATTCCTCGTAAGTAATACAACCTTACCACCGGAAGGTTTAATAGGCTGTGCTTGTATAACCGCAGACTGATTGAACTGTAAAGATTCCTGAGTTTGTGACGGAAGCAGAACGAATCCATCGTGCAACGCATCAAACCAAAAGTCATTAAAACTTGCCGATGCGTTAAGTGTGGGATAGAGATTCTGCTGCCAGTTATCTTTTAAATATTGATGGTAAATTGATTCGTTAAAATTATTTCCGCCTCTCATCCAATTGAGCATTACCGCTTCCTTTTGTCTTGTATTAAATAACGGAGCGATGAGCGGTTGTTGAAGTCCGAAATAGCTTATCCTCGAATTATAATCCCCCCAACTTTCGAGCGGATTATTGCACGGCAAAACATAATTACTTTTAATTGATGTTTCATTGTCAATCTCTGTAAATGAAATAACCGTTTCAACATTCATGATAGCCTCTGCCATACCAAGATTTCTCGGGAGGTCAAATACCGGGTTTGAATCGAAATTAATAAATACCCCTACTTGTCCGCCCTTCATTTTGCCGGATAAATCGGCAAGTTCGGCAGTTGTAGAAAGCGGCGTTAGGTCCTGTTTAAAATCAAACGAATACAATTTTGTATTGCCGAGAATTTCGTTCAGCAGATACGTTGATATTTGAGTTGATTCAGGCAACGAAGCTCCCGCTACAAAAATAGATGTTCCACGGTTTGCATCAAGGTCTTTGACGAGATGACCAATAACTTCTTTATCCAGACCGTATTTTTCAGCAACGGCGTTAATATTGAATGAGCTCACTTTTGAAACAATCCCTGATTCTAAAGACAACGCTGAACCACCACGTTTCACTCCGAACTCATTCACTAAAGCAAGTATCAATTCCTCAATTGCATCAGTTCTGAGCCGCAACCTGTAATCGGAATTAAGTCCCGTTAAACTTGTGCTACCTTCAATTGAATACAACCGCGAATAATTATCCGGATTATTAATAAGATCCCTGTTTTTAGCAAACAATCTCATTGCTTCGGTCTTACCATCTTCGAGTCCGAGGAAATCACATTCAAGTGCGACAATAACTTTTGCCTCGTCCCACTTTACCGCCGGCGCAATATTCTGACCGTAAATTTTATTCCATGCTGAATTCTTTACTGAATTATTAACTTGTTCAAATGGGTATATTTTTGTTGTCGGAAATTGCTGGATAAAATCGTCGAAAAGTTTTCTCTGTGTTGGCGAAATGACGGAACTGGTGAAAATTGAAATTTCTTTTCCTGCAGTTGTAGCTGCACGCAAAGTTTCAATAATTTTTGCATCTGCGTCATTCCATTGAATTGTCGAAAATGAATTTTTATCTGAACTTGCTTTCGGTTCGCGGATACGGTCAGGATCATATAATGCGAGAACTGTAGCCTGTGCTGCGAGATTAGCTTTTCCCTTCGAGACCGGATGTTCGGGATTTCCGTTAACCTTTATCGGTCTGCCTTCCCTGGATTTAACGAGCACACCGATTTCCTCACCGCCAATCTGAAAGGTTGACGCAAAATAGTTTGGATTTCCCTCAACCAGATTTTCAGGCTTTTGATTGAAAGGTACTATCTCACCTTTATCGCGGTAATTCGAGCAACCGGCTGCGGCAACTGCGGCTGAAGCACTAAGCAAGGCAAGGAATTTGCGCCTTGAAATTGCCGATAATTTTGATGTATCAAATGGTTTCCCTGCATCATCATCGAACTCACTCTCAACTTCCTTCCTGAATTCCGGATCGTTATATAGCTCCCTGAACCCCCGCCAGTAATTTACATCTTTGTTGTTGTATGTTTCTTCTTTCGTGTCGTAAAGATCGTTTGATGTGATTACTCCTTTTGTAAGTTCTGAGTTTTTATTCATTATTTAAGACTTATAATTTCTTTTTACTGCAAGAGGATTTTGCTGAACCTTCAGTTTCCCCGATGCACTTGAATTATTCTTTTTCGAGAAAATACGCATTGGATTTGAAAACGCTGCGTATATGCCAATAACTGACGCCCCGAGATATACGAAAAATCTTTTCCGCTTAATCCCGTTTTTTTCTACTTTGTTATTATCCATATTCAGTGAAATTAATTTTATCTGTGACATGCTGAACAATATTCAGGACCCTTTTTAATGTTTGCCTTTATCAGTTCAAAATCCTGTATCCTCTTTTCGGGATTCCTGTGACAATCCAGACATGCAGCCATAGTGAATGAGCTTACCTGCCCTACTTTTTCCATTCGCGCAATATCACCATGACAGTTAACACAGTCAATCCCCTTGTTCACATGCACCGAATGCGAAAAGTAAACGAACTCCGGAAGCCGGTGAATGCGCTTCCATGGTATTGGCTTGCCTTCTTTGTAATATTGGGTGAGCTTTTGAATCTCCGGTCTGTCAGTCCGGGCAAAGTTATGACAATTCATGCACACATCCGTTGAAGGGACATTCGCAAACGCTGACTTTTCAACGTTCGTGTGACAATACTGACAGTCAATCTGCATTTGACCCGCATGAAGTTCGTGCGAATATGCGATCGGCTGATCAGGTGAGTACCCTATACCGTTCCTTTCTGCAAATGAGGAATAATAGGTAATGGCAAATACCGCGAGGACTACAAAAATTATAATTGGTAAACGTACTTTTAAATTGTAGTCGAGTAAAAACTTGTTCATTAAGTGAGATTTGAAATGGAATTTTGAAACTCAAATTAGATAATTTATGTCTTAGAATCTAATGACAAAAATTTTCCATTTGGGACTAAAATGGTCGGGTTTTAAGCATCAATTCTTTTTGATTTGAAAGGCTGAATATATTTCAGGACATGAGATGAATTTACATTTTACATCTTGAGTGGAAAAAACGATGTGCTTTAACGGTGAACTTTAAACCTGCTTTCTTTTCACGCGCAAACTGTTCATTACAACTGAAACGGAGCTAAAAGCCATCGCACCGCCGGCTATCATAGGGTCCAACAGGTAACCTGTAAACGGATATAAAACTCCCGCTGCAATCGGAATTCCGATGAGATTGTAAATGAAAGCCCAGAAAAGATTCTGCTTTATAGCTGTGGTTGTCTGGATTGAAATTTTTATTGCTTTTACGATATGATCAAGGTCGCCTTTTACAAGGACAACATCGGCGCTATCCATTGCGATATCCGTCTCGGTTCCCATTGCAATTCCAACGTTTGCCTCTGCCAAAGCGGGCGAATCGTTTATACCGTCGCCTACCATAATTACTTTACTGCCATCTGCTTTCAATTGTTTAACGAATTCAAGTTTATCGCCTGGCAAAACTTCTGCTTTAAAATTATCAATCCCTGTTTGCTTTGCAACCGATTCCGCTGTCATTGCATTATCACCGGTTAACATATATACTTCAAGTCCGAAGTTCTTCAATTCTGATATCGCACTTGCAGATGAATCTTTTATCATGTCACCTACTTCAATCAATGCCAGAACTGAATTCCCTGTTGCAACTATCAAACAGGTTTTCGACCGCGATTGAATTTTATTTATCTCTGTCTTAATATATTCGCTGATCTCAATTCCATTAGCTTTAAGGAGTTTCTCATTGCCGATAAAATATACTATTCCCTCCACCTCACCGCTAACACCCATACCGGTATAACTGTCAAAGTTTTTTACGGTAAGCGATTCACTGTTACTTAGATGCTTCGTTACAGCCTCAGCTAACGGATGTTCCGAAGTTTTCTCGATAGAATAGATTACGTTGTTAAGATAGTTTTTTCCACCGTCGGATAAATATGTAATACTGCTTACTTCGGGCTTACCTAAAGTAATCGTACCGGTTTTATCCAATACAATAGCGTCAGCGTTTCTGACTATTTCAAGCGCTTCAGCATTTTTAATCAGCACACCGTTCTCAGCGCCTTTGCCGATACCAACCATAACCGCGGTCGGCGTTGCCAGCCCGAGTGCGCACGGACATGCAATTACGAGCACAGTTACCGAAGTAACAAACCCATAAATAAATGAAGGCGGGGGACCGAAAATGTTCCATATTACAAAAACCAGAACGGATATCGCGAACACTGCAGGCACAAATACTGAGGCAATTTTATCCACAAGCTTTTGTATGGGGGCTTTGCTTCCTTGCGCTTCTTCGACCATTAAGATAATCTGTGAAAGCATTGAATCTTTCCCGACTTTTTCGGCTACTATTCGAAATGAACCAGTTCTGTTGATAGTACCTCCAATTACTTTCGAACCCGTAATTTTTTCAACAGGCACGGGTTCACCCGTTATCATACTTTCATCAACTACGGAATTACCTTCAATTACCCTGCCATCAACCGGAATTTTTGTACCGGGTTTAACGATTACTGTATCACCTGGTATGACCTCCGAAATTAACACCTCGGTCTCTGTTCCGTTCCTGACAACTCTTGCGGTTTTCGGTTGAAGTCCGATAAGCTTTTTTATTGCGGATGATGTCTTTGATGTAGCTTTTGATTCAAGCATTCTTCCAAGCAGCACTAATGTAATAACTACCGCAGCCGCTTCAAAATATACGTGTACTTCAAATCCATGGCGCGTCAGATATTCGGGATAAAATGTATTTACGATGCTGAGTACAAATGCCGCTCCTGTTCCGAGCGCAACCAACGAGTCCATGTTGGAACGACCGTGTTTAAGTTGTTTCCAGGCGCTTGTGTAAAACTTTATACCGCTGTAAAAAATCACCGGGATTGAAAGGGCGAACATGATCAAGTTAGCGTTTGGTATTGTATGAAATCCCATAGCTATTACAACTAACGGAATGCTGAATATTGACGCTACTGTAACTTTCTTCCTGAGGATTTCATATTCACTCTTTTCCTCAATTTTTGAACCGGCAAGGCTATTGTCCGCCTCCGTTTGTTCCGGACTGTTCTGAATAGAACCACTCACCGCATCAATTTTGGGGATTAATTCGTAACCGGCATTTTTTACCGCATCAATAAGTTGTCCGGTTTTTACTCTCTCCGCATCAAACAGTACCCTCACAGTCTTATCAGCAAAATTCACACTTGCATCACTGACACCGGGAATTGCATTGAGTGTAGATTCGACAGAATTCACACACGATGCGCATGAAACTCCCCTAATGTCAAATGATTTTTTTACGTGAGAATTGCCGGATAACTTCACCGGCGTAATCTCATATCCGGAATTTTTCACTGCCGATTGAAGTTCATCTGCATTTGTCATTTCACGGTCGTAATTCACTTTCACAGTCTTGGTTGCAAAGTTAACATTTGCCTCGACAACACCATTAATTGCCCTGAGAGTTGACTCTATTGACGCAGCGCACGAGGCACAAGACATACCTTTAATATCGAAGGTTGTTTTCGTAAAAATATTTCCGGTGTTTGAATTCATTGAAGCAATTTTAAAAAAAAGGGTGGAATCTGTTTCCACCCCTTTACTTGAATCTTACTCATAAAAATCCAGTTTGCCTGAGGAGTCTGGTTATTCTTTCGAATCAGTATCGGACTTTTCAGGTGTATCCGGAGTTACCGGTGGTTCCAGCTTTTGAATTTCTTCTTTCTCTGCATCCGGTGATTCAGACGTTTCAAGTTTTTTGGTTTCTTCTTTTTCAGTCTTTGTATCAGGTGTTATATATTTCGATACATCTGCCGTAAATTTCTCAACGCACGGTGGGCAGCAGAAATAGTATTTTACACCGTCAACGACTGTTGAAACATCCTTCGATGCAGTCTCACCTCTGACCGGGCACTTCAGTTCTTCTTTAATGTACAAAATCGGTTCTGTTTTAAATTCAGAAACACAACCTTTGCAGCAGAATGTATATTCTTTACCCAGGTAAGTATATTTAAAGCCTTCACCCGAAATTGTTTCACCGGAAACCGGGCATTTGAGATCGTCATCGGTTATTCCTGCAGTATTGCCGTTATCGCTACATGAGGAATTCTTTTTTGTGGACGAAGTACCATCGCAATTTGGTTTATCGTCGCAGAAGGACGAACTTATCGTAGATTGTTCAGAGTTTAAATCGCAACAATCAGCCGTAAGATCTTTTGACTGAGAATAACTGCTGACAAAGAAGATCGCAAAAATTACAATTAATGTTTTCATTTTGTTTTGGTTTAAAGTTTTTTAATTGTGCTTATGTTGATTATATTTTTTGTTGCATCATAGATGCCGGTAATTTCCACATGGTCGCCGGGATTAATTCCGTCGGAAATTTCATTTACTTTAATTTCCTCAGTATTTCCCGTCGTAAGGCTGTAGCCGGATTCAGATTGATCAATAATTCCGGCAGCGTTAATAATTATGTTTCTGACAGTAAATCCGCCGTCTTTAACGGCAGTTTGCAATTGCGACAATTCAATCGCCCTTGTGTCGGAAAAGACTATATGAAAACTTGCTTCCCGCAGATTTGCTTCAACGGATTTTATGAACTCAATTGCCTTGAACTGACCCTCAACACCTTTTGCACAAAGCGAACATGTAAATCCATCAACTTCAACTGTCGCCTGTTTCACCTGTGCATTAAGGTTTAAAACTGTCAAAGTAAAGAGCGAGAACGCAATCGGAATAATTTTGTGTAACATTTTTGTTGAGTTTGAATTTTAAAAATTGAACCTATACGGGTTATCAAATCAACAAAGATGAAAATAATAAGAACAATTCATTTCTAACTCCGATTTTCTGTTCAACGTCACCATCAAGAATACTGTGGTACAACTTTCTGTTAGAAAAATGGCTATAATCTACCGCTGATATAGAGCCGTCATCGCGGATTTGCCGGACAATCGCAAAGATGCTTTGTTCATCTCCCGAAGCAGTACCCTGTATGCAACAGCAATCATCGTTTTTTAAATTCCCGGTGTACGGATTACCAACCGATTCAATTCCAACGGAAGAACAATTCGCAATAATTTCGGAACAAGTGGAATTACAATTGTTGAGCGTTTCATCAGGATTTCTAAACTCACCTGCAAAAAGCGCAGTTCCTACAAAAAATATTGGAATTAAAACCAACAAAATATTTTCAACTCTACTTTTCACTGATACAAAATTATGAACTTTTGCACCAAATACCGTTACATATTTTCATAAATCATTTTCATTATTTTAAACTTTGTCCAATGGCTGACGAGTCGTTTTCGGGCTGATTTTATAAGCCGAAGGTGTAATGCCAGTCAATTGTTTAAACTGCGAAGACAAGTGTGAAACACTGCTGTAACCCAACCGATACGCTATTTCACTGAGAGTTAATTCGCCGTATTCCAGTAATTCTTTCACATATTCGACCTTTTGCGCGATGAAGTATTTGCCGATTGTTGTCATTTCCATTTCAGAGAAAATCGCAGCAAGTGAATTATAATCTCTGTTGAATTTCTTTGTGATGTGTTCTGACAACTTTTGTCTCGTCTCCGGTGACGCTTCGCTTCTTGCAAGTTTCATCAACTCCAGCTTCAATGAATTAACTAATACCTCATTTTTGTCCTCTATTATTTCAAATCCGCTCTCCGACAGTTTTGATTTCAATTTATTAAATATGCTGTTCGGTATAGTTTCTCTATCGGTAACCGCTTCACCTAACTTTAACGAACTGAGATTGATTTTCAACTCATCGAAAATTCTGCTTACAGTCAAAAGACACCGGTCGCACACCATATTTTTAATTCTGATATTCACTGTTCACTATAACAAAAAAAGGATCCGATTAATTACCGAATCCTTAATTTAATTGTGGTCAGGGACGGAATCGAACCGACGACACACGGCTTTTCAGGCCGTTGCTCTACCGACTGAGCTACCTGACCGAAGTGTGCAAACTAATGATTTTGAATCCGGATTTCAACGAAATTAATCTTGACTTCGGTTAGTCTGTTGTACTTAGATTCAGTTTTACTATAAACTCGCTTCCATGCCCAACTTTGCTTTTTACCTCAATCTCTCCATCCATAAGCGAAACTAACTTCTTAACGATTGATAACCCCAATCCCGTTCCTACATAATTTTTTCCGTATGAATTTTCGAGTTGTACAAAATTCTCGAAAAGGTAACCAATCTTATCATCGGGAATTCCTATTCCGGTATCCTGAACACTGATTGTAATTTCATCTTTATTATTTTGACTCCCTTTCCGCGCGGAGCAATTTATCTCAACGTATCCTTCGTTTGTGAATTTAAGCGCATTTGAAACCAGATTTGTTATAACCTGATTTATCCGTTGCTCGTCGCCGATATAATTTCCATCCGATAAGTTTCCAAAGTTTAGCCGGAGTTCAATCCCCTTTTCAGTAGCGATTTTATTATTGAGTGACCTGATATTTGTAAGCAGTGTTCTTAGATTGAACGGGTGTTCGGAAATTTTTAGTTTGTTACTTTCAAGCTTTGAAAAGTCAAGTATATCATTTATTATGTTCAAGAGTGAATGCGATGAAATATTAACCAGATCTACATATTCATTTTGTTCTTCGTTTAGGTCAGTAGTTGATAGTAATTGCGACATACCGATAATACCGTTTAGCGGTGTCCTTATTTCATGACTCATGTTCGCGAGAAATTCACCCTTAATTTTCGTTAGCTCTTCCGCTTTCTTTTTCGCTTCGAGTAATTCAGCTTCTACAATTTTTCTTTGAGTTATATCTTGCTTTATATAAACGTAATGCGTAATCTCGCCGGCTTTATCTTTTACGGATGACAAGGTTGATATTTCCCAATACTCGCTACCGTCCTTTCTTTTATTTGAAATCTCACCCCGCCAGGTTTCGCCTTTTTTAAGGCTTGACTTAATTTCATTTTGCATCGCTACAGAAAATTGTCCGTCAAGTAAAATAAACGGATATTTTCCGATTACTTCTTGTTCTTCATATTGCGTGAATTCGGTGAATCGTTTGTTTACATACATTATTTTGAATCCGGTATTCAAAATTGCAACTGCTACCGGGCTTTGATGAACAGCATTGGACAAATATCTTACCTCTTCCTCAATTATCCTAATTTCGGTAATATCCCTCTTAATTCCCCAAACTCTGATCAATTTACCGTCCTCAATTATACCAAATAAGTTGTCCAATATATATCTTTCGTTACCTTCCGGGTCAACTAACTTTGATTCATCATTTATTAACTTAAATCCATTTTTAATAAAGTTATCAAAATTATATTTCTTTCTGTATTCATCGATAGATTTCGAAATTTCCTTTCCTGAAAGACCAATCAAATCGGAGGCTTTTCTCTGTGCGTAAATCTTTGCCATTGCCTCGTTACACTCGGCAATATAACCGTAATTAAAGAAATGCTTTACGATTTTCTCCAATGGCTCGTTAATATCAATCGGCTTTCTCAACTCCATTCTGTAAACTGCATCAATGCTTTGATTAATAAATTCCTTGTACCTCTGATCACTTTCAGTGAGCTTAATTTCAAGTTCCCGTTTCTCCGTAACATCCTCAGAGATTATAAGGTAATGCAACACCTTGCCGGACGAATCCCTGATTGCAGAAATATTCACTACTTCCCAGAACTGTTCGCCGTTCTCCTTTACTCTTATTCGTTCGCTTTTCCACATTCCCGATTCCGATAATCCTCCTGGCGACGAATCACTTAAGAGTTCAGCAATAAGACTGTCTTTTTCACCGATAAGGCTTGATTTCGGAACGCCCATCACATTTGCAAAACTTGAATTAACGTAACTCGTTACACCGGCCGGGTCAGTTATCCTGATAGCAATATGCGTTTGTTCAATTGCTTCAGACAAAGTTTTATTCAGAGATTGAAGTTGCTTGTGCTCGGTTATATCAATTTGAGTTCCCCATGATCTAAGCAACTTTCCGTCTTCTACTATCCCGATGACGCTGTTCAGGAAATACTTGCGTTCACCTCTGTTATTAACCTCAATTGTCTCTATATTTTTTACCCTGAATCCGCTCTTAATCCAGGCGAGCTTTGAATTAAAATTGTCCGGATTGTCATCCCCACCTTGCAGAACTCTCAACGGAGTGTTCACAATTTCTTCTACGGTTCTGTAGCCGTACATTTTGGCAAACTCTAAATTACATTCTGCAAGATAAGCGTATTTGTAAATATCCGATACAATTTTTTCGTGAGTTTGATTCAAATTAATCGGGGTTGAATGCTCAAACCTGCAAATACCTTCTGTACTATTTTCAATAAATGTTTTATATCTCTCTTCACTCCGTTCAATTCGTTTCTGGGTGTTCATTTTATCGGTAACGTCCACACAAATCTGGTTGATATAATTTACAGCGCCGTTCTCGTCGAGATCAGTGTAACTGTAAGTATCAATCCAGATAATTTCACCATTTTTGTTCACAATACGATAGAGGCTCCTTAAAATACCCGTCATACCGTCATTCATCCAGTTTTTAAACTCCATAAATTTCTTATCCCTGTCCTCCGGGTGAATTAAATTAATTAATTCCTGATCGGATAATTTCTCATATTCCTCAAGCGTATAACCCGATTGCCGTTCGAATTCATCGTTAACGAAATCGTACTTGTTTTCTGTGAGATTGAACCTTGTGAGAGCAACCGGTGCGTTTTTTGCGAAATTTGAAAATTTCATTTCTAGCTTTTTCAGCTCTCGCTCCGCCATTACCCGTTCAGTGATATCGTTTGCTACTCCGAGCACTGCATATTCGTTAATCTTAGAAATAAAAATAGGAGCTTTAAATGTTTCGTAAAACCTCACACCATTAATTGTCGTAACTTTTTCAATAGGGATGTATTTTGACCTTAGCGTGTTTATAACTTCAAGGTCATCGTTCCTGAACCATTCAATTTCTTCTTCGCTGGTATTGAAATCTTTATCACTCTTACCTATTATATCCTCCTTCGAAGTACCGTACGAATCAGCCAGTCTTTTATTTGCAAGGATAAATTTCCCTTCCCTGTCCTTTGCGAAAATGAAATGCGGCACGAGGTCAATAATCTGGCTTAGCTTCGATTCGTTCTCAACGATTTCTTCCTTCAAATGAATTTCTTCACTTATGTCATTTGCAAGAATACTCAACCCGATGATTTCGCCACCTTCGAGGTTCATCATTACGTTTTGCCTCAACCAGACAGCGTTACCACGTTTGTTGCGAATCTTTATTTCAGAAAGTCCGGTTAAATCGCTGCCACAGATCTGACGGTTAGTAAAATCAATTGAATCTGCTGAGTAATCGGGATGAAGGAGGTCAAAGAAATTCATTTCCATAATTTCACTCTGACTGAATCCAGTGATTCTTTCAAAATGTTCGTTAATGTATATGAATTTCCCGCTGCAATTCAAAGTATAAAAAATATTTTCAGGTGAAATATTTTCAATTGCGTGCCGGAACTCTTCAAGTGCTTTTGAAGTCTTCTGAAGCTTCTCCTGTGTAACCTTCGTTTCGTCCTTTGCAAGTTGATATTGATGTTGCATCCCGAGGTAATATCCGCGGATATTGGCAATCAAAATCAGTACGAGGATAGTTGCGGTCAAAATAACGAAGAGATTTAAAACGTTACCATCACCTGCTGAATCGCCCTTCATGTGGCTTGAAGAATTTATCACGTAATACAAATTGAAAAGCACTATGAGGATTACCCCGTAGCTCTTACCAGCATACCATGTTACGTAAATGATTGGGAGAATAACTAAAACCAGAAAATAAGTAAAAGGTTCGGTAATAATGTCAAGGTAGGATATCAGAAATGTAATTATTATCCCCGTAACTAATACAAATTGTTTGTTATACTTTTCTTTTATCAAGGTTAAAAACTTCACTAATTTATATTTTTTTAATTTAAATCTTTATATCAAAATTTATACTTAAAATCTGATTCGATTGTATTGATGTTGAAAAACAAATAATATAACTTGAATCTGATTAATAAATCCCAATGAAAACCATTTTAACCATAATTTTACTTTTAACCTTTGGCAACTCTTACTCATTTGACATTTACGTTCAAATAAAGATTAACAGTACTTCCGATATTGCGCAGTTGGAACCATTTATTTCCGCCTTCGATGATGTAAAAAAAATAAGAGAAGGTAAATATTCGTATAACACTGAAAACGGAAATATTACGGTAATCTGCACACCTGAACAACTATCGCGCTTACAGGTTGCGGGATTCAGGATATTATCAATACAGCACTACACTGCGCCAGTGCCGGAGCCTTCGGATTTAGTCCTGCCATATCAATTCGGTTGGCCGCGACAGGTTAGCACCGGTTGGCCTTTGTACAAATCATCGCCGACTTCGGCAGATATGAACGGTGACGGTAAACTTGAAGTCTCCGTAACTGCGGGATTCTCTACGAATCAACCGGAATTGTACCTTTGGAAATATACCGGTGCTTTCGTCCCGGGATTTCCTTACGCTATTCCCTTCGGAACGCTCCAAACCAGCGGCGCAATGGAAATTTCAGCGATTGGTGATCTTGACGGCGACGGGCAACTTGAGGTCGTCCACGCTGATGAAAACGGAAACATTTTTGCGCACAAATTTGACGGCTCAATGATGACCGGCTTTCCGTATAATACCGGCGGACTGAACGAACATTCCGCTCCGGCACTAAAAGACCTCGACGGCGACGGCAAAGATGAAATCATTATCACATCCCGCGACCGTGATACTGACATGGACGCAAAACTTCACATACTGAAGTTTAACGGTTCAAACGTAGTTAACTACCCAAATTTCCCGATTGGTTACACCAAAGGCTCTGAATCTTCACCGGTAATAGCTGACATTGATAATGACGGGAGATATGAAATTATAGTAGGTACCGGTTACGATAATGCATCAAGCTACGAGGGACGGATTTTATGTTACAACGATATGGGTGAAGTAAAATCCGGTTGGCCTGTAATCGCCGGACCCTACGCCGTTGGCGGAACACCTTCGCTTTACGATATTACCGGTGACGGAAAACTAGACGTAATAATAAGGGTTAAAATAGAAAGCCATCCGAACCAGATTAACGGAATCTATGCGTTCGATTATAACGCTAATTTAATTTCACCATTCCCGTTTGAAGTTCCTGCGGGTCATCCGTTTGCAAACGTTTCAATTGCCGATATGAACGGCGATGGTCAGCCTGAATTTGGGTTTGGAACTGTTGAGGCGGTTAGCCTCGGGAAAATAGTTGTGTTCGACAGACAAGGCAATTTGATTAACGGATTTCCGCAACCCGTATATGCAACATGGGTTGACGGTGCAACAGCTATGGGCGATATGGACGGTGACTCGCTACCGGATATAATCGGCGGAACGAACCAGGGTAAAATGTATGGTTTCACCGGATCCGGAATTCTGGCTAATGGTTTTCCACTCGACCCCGAAGCTACTACGCTCAATGCATTTGAAACTTCTCCTACTATCACTGATATTGACGGCGACGGTGATAACGAATTAATTGCTGGTTGTAACGATAGAAAAGTTTATATCTGGGATACTCCGGGTGTGTATGACTCAATTAAAATTTGGAGTACCTTTAAAGGCAATTACAAACGCGACGGTATCGGTGGCAGTTCGTTAATACCGCTTGTAATTAATGCTCAGGGGAACACCTTACCTGACGGACTTTGGTTATCTCAAAATTTCCCTAACCCGTTTAATCCGGTCACAAATATAAATTTTGAAATTCCTCAATCACTCACCGGCAGGAAAGTTACTATCAAAATCTTCAATTCAGCGGGAATGGAAATTGCAGTACCGCTAAATAATCCAATTAACGCGGGTAGTTACACTTTCACCTGGGATGCTTCCGGATTTCCGAGCGGAGTTTACTTTTACTCGCTTACCGTTGGGGAATTTTCGACCGTCAAACGAATGGTTCTCGTTAAGTGATTTAACAACATGTGGTTTTATCTGTGATAAGGCTTAGAAATGTATTCAGTTCAATGAAATTTATATTTGCAAAAAATTTTAATTCGTAAAGCTTTTGAAATTTATATCAGTCATATTCATTGCAATTTCATACATATTGTTACCCGTTGCATTTTCGCAGGTAGGCGAAAGTATCAACTCTTCATCATTTAAAATTGCGCGGTTGAAATATGCCGGTGGCGGTGACTGGTATAACGATCCTACCGCTGAAGTTAATATGATGAACTTCGTGCGGGAAAATTCAACTATCAATACTGCCGAACCAAAATTCTATTCAGTTGATATTGCATCGGATGAAATTTACAATTACCCGTTTATAGTAATCACCGGTCACGGGAACATAAATTTCAGCGAACAGGAATCGCTCAGGTTAAGGGATTACCTTGAATCAGGCGGTTTTCTTCTTGCGGACGATGATTATGGAATGGATGAATCTTTCCGACGGGAAATGAAAAAAATATTTCCACAACAAGATCTCAAAGAACTACCATTCAATCACGAGGTTTACCGTTCACATTTCAACTTTGCGCACGGATTACCAAAGATTCACGAACATGACGGGAAACCACCGCAGGGGTTCGGGCTATTCGACAGTAACGGGAGGTTGTGTGTTTTCTATATTTACGAATCGAACATAACAGACGGCTGGGCAGATCCGCGCGAACATAACGATCCGGTTGAAAAACGTGAGGAAGCAATGAGAATGGGCTTGAATATTATTGTTTATTCGATGATGAACTGAATATCGTTTATTGATTAAACCTCATAATATCTGTCAGGAGCTTTCTCAATTTGGAGAGCTTCACCATATTTGATCCGTCGCTAAGCGCTTTACCCGGATTGGGATGTGTTTCAATAAAAAATCCATCAACTCCGACAGCTGCGGCAGCTCTGCAAAGCGGGTTAATGAACTCCGGATTACCGCCGCTTACTCCGTTTTCAGCCGATGGCATCTGAACCGAATGTGTCGCATCAAAAATTACCGGGTAACCAATACGCTTCATAATTACAAGTGATCGCATATCCACTACAAGGTTGTTGTATCCGAAGCTCGTACCCCTTTCTGTAAGCAATATTTTATTGTTCCCGGTTAATGAAACCTTTTCAGCCTGATATTTCATATCCTGCGGTGCAAGGAATTGCCCCTTCTTAATATTAACCACCTTCCCCGTTTCGCCCGCACATTCAAGCAATTCTGTCTGACGACATAAAAAAGCCGGTATCTGTATTATGTCAAGTACAGGTGAGGCAATCTCAGTGTCAATTTCAGAATGGACATCAGATAAAACAGGAACGTTAAAACTCTCCTTCACATCAGAGAGGATTTTCAGCGATTCATCAATCCCTATAGTTCTGAAAGAATAAACCGACGTTCTGTTTGCCTTAATGAATGAAGCTTTAAACACGAATGGAATTTTCAGGTCGGTTGTTAATTTTACGAGCGATTCACAGGTTTTGAACACAACTGATTTACTTTCAACCACGCACGGCCCGGCAATCAACAGCGGCTTGCCCGTTGATTTCAAACCCAATGATTTTAAAACATTCTCAATTTTCATTTTGCAAGGTAAGATTTAATTTTTTCTTGTAACTCCTCTGAGCTGTACTGTGGTTCGGAATATTTCCCGGCAATCCTGCGTTGCCGCAGTGCCTCATACAGACAGACTGCTGCGGCTACTGATACGTTCAGTGATTGTACCATTCCATATTGCGGAATTAAAAAATTACAATCGGCATATTTGGATGCTTCTTCCGATAAACCTTCGTGCTCGTTTCCCACTACGATAGCAGAGTTAACGGTAAAATCAAGATCAAACAGCGAGAGGTTAGATTCGCGGTCATCCATAAATGTTGAGTATATCCTGAATTCTTTTTTTCGGAGCTCATTGTAACAATCCTGAACATTGTTAAAATGTGAGCGGTCAATCCATTTGTTTGCGCTTGCGGATGATATCCGACCAATCTTTGGAAATTTGTTTGTATTGTAAATGAGGTAAATCCTGTCAATTCCGACAGCTTCGGCGGTTCGAAAAATTGCACTGACGTTGTGCGGGTCGTGAACATTTTCAATTACAACGGTGAGACCTTTCTGCCTCTTGCTGACTACCTCCTCAATTCTTGATAACCTTTTTTCCGTCAAATGTATCGTCGTTTTTAACTAAATTAAAAATCTATATAGCTATATACAATTTATAAATCAAAAGTCGGCATGAAACAAATAGCTGTTATTAGTTTTTTGATATTAATTTTTAACCCGATAAAAATTTTATCACAGGAGAGCTCAATCAACTTTAAAACGGAGCCGAGAAATAATTGGGGTTTGAACTTCAATTATAACGAGAGTGGCTTCGGAGTTGCGGGTATGTATTCTTTCCCTGTTTCAAAGAGCACTGATATTCAGGCTAATATACTTGTTTCGGGTGTTTCCGATCCGAGGGAGTTTAAGGAATTCGATCCGTTTGGAAACTCGTGGATAATGAACAAAGTGAACCGCGTTTATATGGTTCCGCTTAGCATAGGAGTGCAACATTACCTTTTCGCTGATGACCTTGAGGGCAATATAAAACCGTTGGTAACTGCGGGAATATCGCCGGCGCTGATTGTAACTACACCGTACGATAAAAGTTATTTCAATGCTTTCAGTTACGCGCACGCATCGTTCGCATTCGGCGGTTTCATCGGGACGGGGCTGGAGTTCAGACACAATAAAAATCTGGGGTTGAGTTTTAATGTGAAGTATTATTACCTGCCGGTTTTGGGTAACGAGGTTAAAAGTATTACAACCAATACCATTGATGATGTCGGCGGACTACAACTTTCATTCGGGGTTAACTTTCTGAAGTGAACAATCCTTTGAAATGCGAAAAGCCGATGCTTTGACAAGTAATTGAAATAATCTGACAAATAGAAACGGAGCTAAAACGACTTGATTATCAGTACAGCTTAACCGGGTTATAGCCAATTTTATGAACTACACATTTAGTAATTTTAATATATCGAACGTACAAATTTTCATATTTTCATAATGGTTATTAAATTATCATATAAGGATTTCGGGGGATACGTTTAATGTTTACACAGTGGATATCCAAGGTTATTCTTGTCGTGTGAAACTTAGCAATAAAGCAGAGAATCCAATGGGGGCAATTTTTTCGGACGATTTAAAGGGAGCAAAAGTAAATGAATAAATCACAAAACATTTACCTGACAATCGTAACGGAAAGTCAGACAAGTGAAATGAAAGCCAAGAAATTGTCTGAGTTAGTGCAAACAGAGTTAGGTGATAATTGGGAAATTATAACAATCGCCAAATATCATAAATTTGAGAGCGCATACAAAATAGAGTTAAAAACAATTATTGTTGAAAATCATCAAGAAAGAATAAACCATTATGCAATAAGCCTCGCGGATAAACTTGCTTCACCTTGGTTAATTTACTTTGATAAAGATGATAATTCCATAGAATTAATATTTAATAAAAATAAAAATTCGAGATTTGGGAAAAGTGATTTTGATATGATTAAATGGGGACATTTTCAAATAACGAAATAAAATAATTGACTATAATTAAGTTTCACATCAAACCGACTGAACGTCTTCCCCACCTGCTGAACGGCTTCCCCGCCTACCGGACGGGCAGTGATCGGACATTTCTCCACGTGGCTGCTTCGCGGTGTGCAAGGTTCAGCATTCGTTCTTCGATTGAAATTTCGTGCTATAATTCTGCCCGAACTTAAGGCGCGAAACTTTTAGCAATCCATAATAAGTCACAGCAGGGCAGAAAAAACGATATTTGCAATA
>Ga0226835_1000155_pt1 | contig 121562 bp, 96 predicted proteins | sample LAC_MetaG_1_FD_163627 | JGI IMG/M metagenome (GOLD analysis project Ga0226835, IMG submission 163627) | Anaerobic ammonium oxidizing microbial communities from anammox membrane bioreactor (MBR) in UC Berkley, California, United States -... | ecosystem: Engineered > Bioreactor > Anaerobic >... | reverse complement strand
GCGGAAGCGACGCAGCCGTGAACCCGGGCGAACCTACGGGGCGGCGGTGGAAGACGCGGTGCGGGTGATTGCGCGCAGTCTGGATTATCCGTGTGCCGAACGGCTCAAGGGAGCGCTTGTACCCGTAGCGCTGCACCTGCAGCGCTTGGGGGAAGTGCGCCTTGAGCCGGAGACGCTGGAGCGCTTGAGACGGGTGAGCATTTCGACCTTGAAACGCATGCTCAAACGGGCAGGGCGGAGCGAGGCGAAACTGGCTTACCGCAAGCCGACCCGCCAAAAGCGCCACTCGCTGCGCAGGGCCTACCCGATGCGGCGGATTGCTTGGGATGTGGCGGCTGCGGGACACTTTGAAGTTGACCTGGTCTTGCATTGTGACGAGGACAGCCGCGGTGAATTCATTCACACCATCCAGATGGTGGACGTCAAGACCGGTTGGAGCGAAATCGAAGCCGTGTATGGGCGCAGTTATCTGGCGATCAAAGACGGCTTTGAGGCGATACTCCGGCGACTGCCTTTCCCGATCCGGGAATTACACCCGGATAACGGCAACGAGTTTTTCAACGACCATCTGCTGCGCTTCTGGCAAGACAAAATCCCGGCATTAGTCATCTCCCGTTCGCGTCCCTATCACAAAAATGACAACCGCTTTGTCGAAGAAAACAATCATCGTCTGGTGCGGGCCTACGTCGGTCATGGGCGTCTTGACCGCCTCGATCAACTCCTCATCTTGCGCCAATTGTATGCCGCTCTGTGGTTGTATCATAATTTCTTCCAGCCGATCATGCGTACCCAACAAAAAATTGTCGTCCATCCGCAACGCTACCGGCGGGTCTTTGACATCCCCAAGACCCCATTCGAACGCTTGTGTGAGGTCGAAACTTTACCTCCCGCGCTCCTCGCCCAACTCCAATCCCTCCACCCCCAAACCAATCCCCTCCACTTACGCCAGCAGATCGCAGACCTGATTGACCAACTCTGGGCATCCTCTCCTCAAAAGACCGCTCAACCTGTGGATATCCACCAAACCCTTAGAAAGGAGGTTGACCCTTCGGTAACCTTTTCTTTTGAACCATTCAACCACCCTCGGTAACATTATCTTTTGACTTGACAGGCCCCCGGTAACCTGGAAGAAATTTATGCCTTGGGCAAAAAACGCAACATCCCCGTACGCTACGCCTACCGCGCCCCGGAGATTGCCGTGCGAGAGTTAGAAGCCTATGCGGGGGTCAAGATTGGTGCGATTGTACCGGTGGAACTCGGCGCCTCTAATACTCCCGCGCCTTTAGTGACCGCGGCCCGATTGGGACTCCCTCTGGTGGATGGAGACTACAGCGGGCGCGCCGTACCTCAGGATATGCAAACCATCTGTTTTTTGAAGGGCATCCCGACCCATCCCGCTGCGATCGTGGACTGGTGGGGTAACATTCTCATCCTAAAAGAGGCCGTTAACATTGAGATGGGAGAACACATTGGCAAAATGTTGGGAATGGCTGCCTTTGGTGTCGTGTATTTTGCCAATCTCCTACTCTCCGCCGAACAAACCCGTGATACCATCGTGCCCGGCACTCTCACGCAAGCCTTGGAATTAGGACAGGCCGTTCGTCGTGCCATCAAAGCCGGCCAGGACCCAATAGCCGAGATCATCCGCGTACTGAAGGGATGGCTACTCTTCCAGGGTGTTGTCACCGGCAAATAATGGCAAGACAATGAAGGTGTGATGAAAGGCACAACACTTATCGAAGGGAAGGGACTATTCAGTGGAAAACGGATGAGGGTTTGGTTCCTAAACGAGAATCATGTGTGTTGGCTGGATGACCAACCCTATGTATTCAGCGCTGATTTGATTATATTGGGCAACCCCCAAACTGGTGAAGGCTACACCAATACCGAAATCAAAGCAGGCGACCCTGTGGTCGTACTCGGCGCCAAGGCACACCCCATCTTCCGAACAGAATTAGTCCTTCAATACTTCGGCCCTCGCTATTGGGGGTTCGATTTTGACTATGTACCAATAGAAGAGGTCATACGTTAGAAAACCGAGAAATTCAAATGAATGATTGAAGATCATGTATCTATCACGAGAACGCCTTAGGTTCATCGCATCGTAGTAACCCCTTTAACTGCAACATACTAACGGGTTCAACCCAAAAGGTACGCATCAATCTTATTAGGGGGAGCAGGATAAAGATTCGCTTCAATGCAGAAAATCATCTAACGCAGAACCCGAAGTAGGGGCAGGAGCCGCTTTTTTGAAGCCGAGAACCGAAAAAACTTCTGCTACCCGAAAATCCTGTGCAGCGAATTATCCCCAATCCTGAACCCATTTCAGACCCCTTTTTGGGGAAGAACGATGAAAATGGACGTCAAATCTTCAAATGACTTGTCGTTTCAGACAACGGATAACCAATTTTCCGACCCACTGCATTAACTTATGACACTAACACTTGACAAAATGATATAATTTCATAAAGACACACTAGTAGGGAGGCTTCCTCATGGTTTCTCTTCCTGAACTTATCGCTCAAATGGGGCGCAGATTGTTCGAACGACGACTTACCGATATGTCGGGCGGAAACATTAGTGCCCGCGAAGGCAATACTCTCTACATCACACCCAAGTTCAGCGGGAGTCGCCACCACTGGCAACTTTCTCCTGAGGATATCCTAAGCGGTCCTCTTGATCCCATCTATTGGCAGCAACAACCTCTCTTTTCGCGGGAAGGTAAAGCCCACATGGCAATCTACGAAACCTTCCCTGAAGCCCAAGCCGTTATTCATGCGCACCCTTTTCATGTGCTTCCCTTTTGTATGATGTCTCGTCCCATCCCTCCGGTGCTAGAAAATACCCAGAAATTTGGCATTATCGAAGTTGTCCCCCCTGCCCCGGCCCATAGCCAGGAATTGGCTAATAATATTGTGGCAGGTTTGCGAGATAAAGAAGAACGCATTCGCCAGCAAGCTGCTGCTGTGCTCATCCCATACCATGGAATCATTGTCTCCGCCAAGGACCTATGGGCAGCGATTGATGCCGTGGAGCGAATTGATTGGAATGCCTGGTGTATCCTGGCCGGCAAATGGCTGGATTAGATAGTTTTTCTAAAGGAAACAGCCATGTACTTAACCGTTACGCCCAACTCTGCTTTGGATCGAGTGTATTTTATTGATGCTTTTATTCCCGGCAACCGAATGGTGGCAACGAAAAGCGTCGAAAGTGTAGGGGGAAAAGGGCTGGATGCTTCCGTAGCCTTGAGGGGCTTAAATCTAGAAACCTTAGCCCTGGGGTTTGTAGCGGGGAACAATGGACTCGCACTGGTTAATCTTCTAGATAACCATGGAATTCATTATGATCTCATATGGGTGGAGGGGGAAACCCGCTTAGCCATGGTGATCGTGGAACAAAGCTATCATCGGCATAGCCATATCATGAGTGGGGGGTATACTGTTCCAGCATCCGCCCAAGAAGAACTTTTCAGCCGCTTCGAACGCTCTCTCGACTCAGTCCGGTGGATTATCCTGGCAGGCTCTCTGCCCCAAGGCATCCCCCCTGACTTTTATGCACGATTAACCCTTGCCGCCAAGCGCTCAGGGAAACCGGTGCTGATTGATTGTCCTGGTGAACCTGCCCGCCAATCCCTATTGGCCTCGCCTACAATCCTCAAGATGAATTGGCAGGAGTTCAATCAAACCTTTCGGGTTTCTCCAGACTCTTTGGACACACTGGCATTACAAGCCTCTGAGATTCGATCTTCGATGAATTTACCATCCCTGGTTGTAACCTGTGGTGAGGAAGGCATACTCGCCATAACCCCCCAAATGTCTCTACTCGCCAAAGCTCCGAGGCAGGAAGCCGTCAATGCTGCCGGCGCAGGCGATGCCACCTCGGCAGCATTAGCATGGCGACTTTCGCTCGGCGATCCATGGCCAGAGGCACTGCGATGGGCTGCTGCCACCGGTGCAGCAGCCGTCCTGACCGAGAAAACCGGCGAGTGTCATTTTGAGGATGTCGTAAGACTTTTACCCTCGGTCCAAGTTCGTGAAATTAGTCCATCAAAATTGTGAAATTTTCTTAGGAGATACCACCATGCTTACCCCTATTGACTACCCCATTAGCCTAGATTTTGACGCGGAGAATGGCACCTTCGAGCCGTGTCCTCAGGTAACCCCCCGCCACCTCAGCGATCTCAAAGAAATGTTCAGTGATCAATCAACTGTTGCGCAAATCTTGCGTGAAAATGACCCTCTTATTTATGAGATACGCTATTATCCTTTCACCACCACGAAATCAGATATGGCGTTAGCCGTCACGCGTATTTTTCCCGGTACCATAGGAAATGAATTTTATATGACTAAGGGACACAAGCACCAACGTGAAGACCAGCCCGAGGTATACTATTGTGTAAGAGGTGAGGGTTTTCTGCTTTTAGATACCTTAGAAGGAGAGTTTCGCGCAATTCCGTGGCGGGCTGGCGTCATTACCCACATTCCTCCCATGTGGGCGCATCGCGTGGTCAATACCGGCAATGATTTACTTGTCTTTATCGGTGTGTTTCATTTGAGTGCAGGACATAATTATGATATTGTCGCGCGTAAGGGTTTTGCGTACCGTGTTCTTTCCAGAAATGGAAAACCTGAACTTATAAAACAGGATTGATCCGGTTTGTTAGATCCAAATATGCTCGAGGGCATCCCCATGGCTCACAAAACGGTTTATTGTATCGGGATTGATATTGGGGGCACCAAGATATCCCTCGGAGTCTTTGATTCCAATGGCCTCTTATATGGACAAATCCAGAACGTACCCGTTCCTTTTGATGAAAAAAAGGTTGCCGACCCCAACCGCATGATAAATTTGATTACGCCCTTTATCGAGGATGCCCAAAATCACTACTCTCCCCTCATTGGTATTGGTCTCAGCATATGTGGCAATGTTGATAAACACACCGGAGAGGCAGTCTTAACGCCCAATCTGCACTGGCGAAATGTGCCGTTCGGTGCCATGGTCCAAAGAGCCTTCCACTTGCCTGTGTTCGCGGGTACTGACGTACGAGCCGCGACCTTGGCGGAGCGCTTGTGGGGAGTTGCAAGAAACGCCCGCTTCTTCGCCTGGTGCACCGTGGGAACCGGTTATGGGGGTTATCTTTTTCTGGATGGCAAACTCTACGATGGCTACCATGGGTTCGCCGGTCCGTTTGGACACATCACATGGGACGAAGAAGGCTATCCTTGTGGCTGTGGCCGTCGCGGCTGCTTTGAAACGTTTGTCGCTGGACCCGCAATTGCCCGAGCAGGTCAGGCAGCAGTTGATGCCGGTCATAGCCCTCTGATGGCATCGCTCAGTCAAGGGGGACGCGTGACGACGCAAGTGGTTATTCAGGCCTATTACCAGAACGACGCCGCTGCCGTGAGCATCATCGAGCAAGTGGCTCGCCTCGTCGCGATTAACCTCTCAGGGTTGGTCAATGCCCTCGATTTAGAAATGATTGTCTTGGGTGGAGGGGTAATTCAGGCCTGCCCCAAATTGCTGGATCGAATTGATCACCATATCCGATACCACCTTATGTCTGATGAAGCACGACGCGACCTGCGCCTGGAACGAGAAACGTTTGTCAATTCTGCGCTCTACGGCGCAGCTGCCGATGTCTTTGTCCGGAGTGGAGTAATCCACGAAGCATTAGGCGCCTAGGTGGAAGAGCCCTTGATGGAAGACAAAAAACCAATCCATCGTCCCGATTTGTTGGTAACTCTTATCGAGGTTGCCCATCTTTACTATGAAGAAAATCTTTCTCAACAGGAAATTGCCGATCGCCTAAATGTTTCGCGCTCGTTAATCGCGCTCTATCTCAAGAAAGCCCGAGAACAAGGCATTGTTCAAATTACCATTCGTGATCCTCAAAACGTTTTCCAAAATCTCGCGCTTCAAATGCAAGAACGCTATCATTTGCGCTACGCTGAAGTAGTATCCAGCGCCCATCTTTCGAATGTCTTGACACGTCGCGCATTGGGCAATGCCGTAGCGCAATACCTCGATCGCGTTTTGCAAGATGGTGAGATCCTGGGCTTGGACTGGGGACGCACGATTATGGAAGCGGTTAACCTTTTGGCCCCCAGCCGTCCACGCCAAATTGAAATTGTTCCCTTGCTGGGAGAGAGTAGTTCTACTGGAAGTTATACCCAACTCAACCAGATTGTGTTACAGGCGGCACGCGCCTTCAATGCGACGCCGTACTTTCTCTTAGTTCCTCTACTGGTGGGATCAAAAGCCCTGCGCGACGCCCTCATGGCAGATATCACCACTCAAGAGGTTATTTCCCGCTGGAACCGCTTAACCTATGCGTGTGTGGGAATTGGTCCCATCCCCTTGATCGAAGGCCAAGTGGTTTATATTGGGCAGGAAAACCTCTCGGAATTAATACGACAAAAAGCCGTAGGAAACGTCTGTGCCCACTACTTTGGTCAGGATGGGCACATGTTGTCTCAGGAATTTAAAGACCGCTTGATTGGGATCAGCGTAAAGCAATTGAAAAGCACCAAAAATGTCATTGCCGCTGCGGGCGGTGTTGAAAAAGGGCGTGCAGTTGCGGCTGCATTACGCACCGGCTTAATTACCCATCTTTTTGTTGATGAAGCTCTGGCTCGCTTACTTCTGGACAAGTCATAACCCAACCCACTATTGGAGGAAACGATGGAATTGGAAAATAAAGTCACCATTATTACCGGAGCAAGTGGAGGCATTGGTCAGTGCATTGCAGTAGAATTGGCCAGCGCCGGGGTAAGAACCATGTTAGTGGGGCGTTCCGAGCAGACGCTGGAAGCCGTGGCTAAAGAAATAACCGCAAAGGGAGGCGTCGCAACCTGGTATGCCGCAGATATTCGAGATGCCTCCGCTGTAAATAACATGGTTAATGAAACCCTCAAGCGTTTTGGTCAGATTGACATCTTGGTCAACTCTGCGTTTTGGGGGCCACCTGCCAGCCTGGAAGACACCACAGAAGAGTTTTGGGATCAAACTCTGGATACTACGCTCAAAGCCGCTTTTCTTTGCGCCCGCGCTGTTGTTTCCCAGATGAAACGACAAGGATACGGCCGCATTATTAATATCGGTTCACGAGCAGGAAAAGTTGGCGAGGATAACCGAACTGCCTATTGCGCCGCCAAATGGGGCTTAGAAGGATTAACCGCCGCACTTTCGGAGGAACTTCGTCGCTACAATATCCACGTTCACTTAATATCCCCAGCAGCGACCAATACGCCTTGGTGGCGAGAGGTTCCTGCCAATTTAACCCCCGAAATTATCGCGAGGATGATCCCACCCGAGGTCGTTGCTCAAGCCGTGCGATGGGTGATAAGCCTGCCGGATCAAGTACATGTTCCCGACCTGCCCATCTATAATTTTCAAAATCCTTTTGAGGGGAAAAATTCACCTTTTGAAGGTCTATAGGAGTCCCTCAAATAAATAGAGCGGAACGGTGAGCATTTACGCCCACCGTTCCGCAAAGGAGAAAGGAGGATGCGGAGACATCCTTCAGGATTGTGCCAATGGTGATTTCGCCCTTCCTGGCACAGGGCTTAAACGAAATCGTGCTTTTTGAACCTCGAGCAGTAACGCTACCAGGATGATTAAACCGCGCACGCCTGTGATCCAGAAAGGATCAACCTCCATAATGTTTAATCCGGTATCTACGATGGAGAGCAGCAGAACTCCAGAAAATGCTCCCACAATGCTCCCGGCGCCACCTGAGAGCGCAACACCACCAATGACCGCCGAGGCAACTGTTTCAAGGGTCATCCCCTGACCTAGTGTTGGTGTTGAAACCTCTAACCGTCCCAGAAGCATCCAGGATGCCAAACCCGCCATGAAGCCGCCAATCACATAGGCCTGCGTAATGGTGCGCTCGGGTTTAAATCCGGAGGCACGGGCAGCATCGCGATTTGCTCCAACAGCATAAAGTTCGCGACCAAATCGGGTGTATCGAACGAAAAATTCAAAAACCAGAAATAGAAGAAGGGTAACCACAACCGAGACTGGAATCGCTCCGATTCGTCCCCCCCCCAACCAGTTAAATTCCTTAGGGGTGCCCGGCATAATCGCTCCCAAACTGATAACATAAGCGATTCCTCGCAAAAACAACTGCATGGCCAAAGTTACAATAAAGTTATTCATCCGTAACCGTGTAATCAACAACCCGTTGATCCAACCGATCAGAGTTCCCAGGATAAGCATCAGCGGGATAACAATGAAAGGCGAAAGTTCCCAGCCGATCCCCCCGGCTTGGGCCAGGGTCATTTCACGATAGGGCAACATAAGCCAAGCAGCAAGGACAGTAAGCAACGAGACAATCCCTTCGGCAGAGAGGTCGAAATTTCCGCTCAAAAGACAAATGGTTTGTCCAATGGTCAACACCCCCAACACGCTGGCATGTAAAAGCACGTTAATTAAAGTGACGCCGCTCAGAAATTTCCCCCCCGTCCTAAGGGTGAAGAAGATCACCACTAATATGAGGATAAACCAGATCATTTGATCAAGGATAAACTGAAGCCACTTGCTTCTGGTCATGAGCATTGCCTCCTTCAATTGCCAGCAGTATATTCTCGGGGGTGGTTTGGGGATCATCCGCCTTAAACTCAGCGCTGATACGCCCCTTATGCATTACTAGGATACGATCACACACCCCTAACAATTCGCGTACCTCTGACGAGATGATTAGAATCCCTATTCCCTGAGATGCTAATTCATCTACAATGTGATAAATGTCCAACTTGGCACGGACATCAATTCCCTGCGTGGGTTCATGGAGGATAAGAACTGCAGGGCGGGTGGCGGCTAATTTGGCAAACACAACCTTCTGTTGATTACCGCCGCTCAACAAGTTAACCCGTTGCTCTGGTGATGCACATACAATGCCCAAAGCCTCAATATATTTTTGAACCAGGGAACGCTCCTTAACGAAACTCACAAATCGCAAGGTGTTGACCAACTGATGCAAAATGGTGTAAGTGATGTTTTCGCGCACCGGTCGAATTCCAACCAAACCGAACCGATAGCGGTCTTGAGGTAAATAGGCTAGTCCCTGATCCAAGGCTTCGCGAGGATCGCGCGCGGTAAAGGGTTTCCCGTTGACCCAAATCTCACCAATCCCACGCCGCTCAAGCCCGAAGAGTGCTCGGCCCAATGCCGCTGCGCCGCTACCGGCAAGGCCAGACAATCCCACCACCTCCCCTTTGTGAACCCTGAAGGTCACATCCTCATAATGACCACGGCGCGTCAATCCCCGAACCTCAAGCACGACATCGTCTTGACGCGAGGTTTGACGCTCGTATTCGCGCAACTCTTCACCAACCATAAGTCGGATCAAACTCGGAATATCCAGGGAACTGACGTCATAGGTACCTATTCGTTGACCGTTGCGTAATACCGTGACGAGATCACAAATTTCAAATACTTCCTCTAAGTGATGAGAGATATAAATAAACGCCACCCCCATCTTCTTTAAAGAGCGTATAAAACCAAAAAGACGTTCAATCTCCGCCCGCGCCAATGCAGCGGTAGGTTCATCTAAAATGATGATGCGTGCTTTACTGAAAAGGGCTTTAGCAATGGCCAGCATGGTCTGTTCAACAACACCAAGCCCCTCAACCTTCTGGCGAACGTCCAAATCAAGTCCCAATTGGCGCAAACGTTGCTCGGCATCTTGAAACGCTGTATTCCAATCCACCAATCCCAAGCGATTTACGGGCAAATTTCCGGCCAGGATGTTTTCGGCGACCGTCAAACTATCCATCATACGAACCTGCTGAGGCACATAAGCAATCCCCGCCTCTAAGGCACCACGTGGGGTTACATTAGTGATCAAGCGTCCGTCAATTCTCAATTCCCCGCTATCCATGGAATGTAACCCCATTAAAATCGCCATCAACGTTGATTTACCGGCACCGTTCTTGCCTACTAGGCCATGAATTTCCCCTTCAAAGACCGTCAGATCAACATTATCTAGAGCCTGCACCCCCGGAAATGTCTTGGATATACCCTTCATTTCGAGGATAACTTTTGGTGATCCGGTTTCCATACTCTTACCTCTGTATCAGAATCACTCCACCTGATGGAGTGGATCTTTCAAACCAATGGTAGAACTCGCCAGAACCTTGCGTATGGCCACCCGCCGCAAATACCGCACCTTTAGCGCATCAATGAACATCGCAAAGAGCAAAAGCGTACCTCGACTCACCTCGATCCAGAATGGTGATACTTTGGCAATGTTCAATCCTGTGTCAAGGATCCCCCATAGCAATACCCCACCAAACGCACCTACCAGATTACCGCGTCCCCCAAAAAGACTGATGCCGCCAATCACCGCAGCAGCTTGAACCGGGAAAATCAAACCCGCACCTGTGCGAGGGGTTGCGCTGTCCATACGACCAGCATCTAACAAACCTGCCAAGGCTGCGCATAGCCCACTGACAACATAAACCATCGTAATCACGCATTTGGAATCAATCCCCGCTGCCTCTGCGGCCTGACGATTAGATCCCACCGCATACATATCCCGCCCGAAGCGGGTGTATTTTGTGACCAGATAGGCACAGAGAAACGCCACAATCACAAAGAACATTGAAACCGGGATGGCCAAAAATTTTCCGTTCTCCAGAGGAATTCTAAAAAGGGATCCACCACCCAACCAGTTGAATTCGGGGGGAAGAAAATTTACACTTTTACCGGGAGAAATAGCGTACGTGGCTCCTCTTAGGATCATTAGCATCGCCACTGTCATGATGAAATTATTCATGCCCAAACGGGTGATAAAGACACCATTGAACGCCCCAATCAATGCCCCCACTAACAACATGATGAGTATTCCCAGGTAGGGGTTAAGTTCCAATCCGAGCCCACCATTCATTTGACTGGCCAACAAAAGCGCCGCCACCATTGCCGTGAAACCCATAGTGGATTCCGAAGATAAATCAAAATTTGCCGTGATCAGGGTAAACGACTGGCCGATCACAAGTAACCCCAGCGGGGCAACGCGAGAAAGAATATTGACCAAGTTATAGGGGGTGAAAAAACTCTTCGAAATTAACGAGAACACCACTAAGGCAATGACGACAAAAACCCAGATCAAGTTATCCACCATAAACAAGAAAACGCTATTGATCTTTTCTTTGTTCATCGGCTTGAACCTATGTGCAAACTGCTTAAAGTTGCTACAATATTTTTGGTGGCTATGGGCGGCAATAGCTACCGCCCATAGCACACCCGCCCTCGAAAGTTATTTGGCCTGGTTTCCCCACAAAGCAGGGTCCGAAGCGTTCTCTTTCGTCACGCTTGTGGTGGCCAAATTCATCATGAAGCCCGTATCCGATTTAACAATCCGTGCGGGCGACCATAACGCACCCTCTTTGACCACCTCACCCTCAGTGATGGGTTCACCCTTCAAAGCCTTTTCAATGTAGTCTGCGATCACGACACCAAAGTCCGGCAGAGGCTGGCTGGAGGCCTGATCAGCATAGCCATCGCGGATAGCTTGGAGCATATCCGGGCACGCATCTACACCGGTCAGGAAGATGTGACCTGGCTCACCGGCTTTGAATTTCTTGCCCAATTGCTCTAGTGCAGAGAGAACGACTTTCACGCCAACGCAATCGGAATGCATGTAGATGCCGTCAATCTCTTCACTGGAAACCACGTCCAGAGTAGCCTGCGAGAACTTTTCAGCCTTCCACTCCGTTGGCTTGGCGATGACCTTAATGTTGGGGTAGTTTTTGATCACGTCGTTGAAGCCGGCACCGCGCAGTTGAGCCACATTCTGGCCAAGATCTCCCTGGAGTTCGAGAACGGTGCCCTTGGGCTCGCCGTATTTTTCGGTCAACAATTTGACCATTGCCTCACCGGCCTGCTTGCCTGCCATGTAATTGTCGGACTGCACCGTCATATTAATCTCGCAGCCAATTGGGGCGCGGTCAATGGTGAAGAACGGAATACCGGCGTCCTGGGCTTTGCGAACCGAGGCACAGATCGCCTGACTATCCACAGGTACCACTACGATGGCATCCACACCCAGGGAGATGAAATAGTCAATTTGGTTGGCCTGCGCCGAGGCGTCAAAGTTGGCATTGGTTGTTACCACGGCCCAGTTCTTGCTTTCAGATCCCTTTACCATGCCGTTCATGATTACGCCTTGCCCACCTGACAATTCGGGCGCCCCATAACCGATGGTGACTCTCTTCTCAGCAGTCTCCTTGACCACCACCGTCTTTTCAACCACCACCGTCTTTTCAACCACCTGGGGCTCACTTGGCGCAGGCGTTGCTGCAGGCGCGCACGCGGCTAGTACCAGGGTCAAGAGAACCAAAAACGACACAAACGTGATTGCCTTTCTCATGTCCTTCTTCTCCTTTCAAATCAAAAGTCTGGATGGGAGTAACTAAACCGATGATGGTGACCAAAATCTCGCCTCTTAAGCAACCCTCTGAAACGCATCACCTCCTCTCAAAGTCCTTACGGGGTAGATTTCAATGCATTTTAGAGCCGGGGAAAGCCACCTATAACCACGTCTATACCGAATAAACCTGACAGTAACCCCCTGGATTATGTCTTCAATCATAGCATGTTTATTGACATATGTCAATATCATATTCTAATCATCTCCCGTATCACTTCACCCACAGATCTGGCACAGACATCCCGGATTCAGGCGAAAACACCGGCCAAGGAGATTGAAAAGAAGGGATTTCAAGCCCTCTCTTGGAAAGTAAAACCAACTCCTCGACCTTAGCCCCGGTTACCGTGATAAACCAATCAAATGCCTGGTTAACCTGCACCTTAGCGGTGGTTGAGTGACGTAAAGCATCCACCACCACATACCCTGTTGGCCCACCTTGAAAATGGTTACGCCATTCATCCGCGAATCCTAGTTCAGCATATTGTCTCTTTTGCCATTCAAAAACCTCTGAAAAGGGCAAACCCGGTACTAGCCGATCCAGTAAATGCGCTTCCAGGGTGGCCACCGCTCGGTAAGCATGTGTTACTTCGTCAGTCGGCTTTCCAAAATACACACTGCGTGAAACATTAGCATGTAATCCCCATCTTCTCGCCGCAGGGTGCAGAAGGACATAGTGTCTAATTTTTTTGGCCGTAGGAAGAGGATGGCGATAACGGAATATCCGCTCATCACTCCCTACAATAAGCACATCCAGTTCAATCCCCTGCCTGATGCATGCCATGTAAAGATCTCGGGCTACTTCCTCCTCACTTTGACCCGGGCGCAGCGACTGGGCGACCTCACACAGTATGTTCCCCACTTGCTGCCCCAACCACCGAGAGCGCGATAGTTCTAACTCCGTTAAGGGATCGTGCAAGAGAGTTAAATCTCGGTTTACGTCAACCGCACCTTCAAAATGTGTATCGGCAGCCCACCTTTCACCGATAAGATCCCTCGCTACAAGCCGAGGGTCCCCTCGATACCAATGTAGACTCACCAATTCGTACCCTTGACCCGGTATCTGCTCCTCAAAAAGGCGCAGTGCATCCATGGAATGCGCCACAAGATAACATTTTTCAGGGGTTATCGCTAAATGCCCTACACCGATTTCACTGTTCTTCAAAACGTGGTTATCTCCTCCACAAGTGATCCAAGCAAAATGATCCCGACACGAGACGATTACGCCGTCTAAGCCGCGTTCCCTCAACCAGGTCTGAACCCGTTCGCGCTTCATCGCCGCGTCACGGATCACCCGCGGATCATTTTGGGAGAAAACCACCTCATCCATCATGTCTCTCTCCGTTCAATCGCCGTAACAAGGGAATGAGTGTGGGATAAATATCCTTATATAGTGAATAACGACGTGCGTGCAGAGCATGGCGTTCAGGTTCAGGGATATACCGGGCGGTTATCTGAAGTGCGTTTTCGGCAACTTCAACAAGGTTGGAGAAGATGCTCGCTCCTTTACCCGCCAACATGGCTGCTCCCCATGAAGCTGCTTCGGTGATCCTAGGCACAACGACGGGAACACCGGTTACATCAGCTTTTAATTCCAGCCACCGTCTTGAACGCGCACCACCACCAATGGCCCGTAATTCGTTAATCGTCACCCCTCCCTCGCGGAGAATTTCCAAATTCAAGTTAAGTTCGTAGGTTAGACCTTCCAGGATGGCCAGCGCAACATCCTTTCGCGTGGTGGCAAAAGTGAGTCCTAATACAACCCCCTTTGAGGTTGTATCCATCCATGGCGTGCCACTACCCGCAAAGTGGGGTAACAAGAGCAAAGATGAGGGCGATTCGGGTAGATCGCCAAATATCAGGTCATAAGGATCCAGGCTGTGCTCACTGGCTTCATTTTTTAGGTCAAGGCAAAAAGTGTCGCGGTACCAGCGCAAGAGCAATCCGCCGCTATGATTAAGGGTCATTGCAAGATAAAGACCGCCTAGCGGATGTACGTAGCAGGAGATGTTGGCACGCTCTAGCGCTTCGCCAAGCGCAGGCTTTGCCAAAGCCACTTCGACCACTTCCGCGGTACCGCTGGAGACCATTGAGAGCCCCGGCCGTACTAATCCCACCCCTAGCGCTCCGCACGCCTGATCATGTCCTCCGCTCACAACCACAGGGCGATTCGATAACCCCCAAGCGTCCGCAAGGTCAGAACGCAAGGGAGCGATGGGGGTTCCGGAGTCGGTAAGAGGCGAGAGACGCCTGGGTTCTAGGTCAATGGTGGACAAAATCTCCTCTGACCACACCCCTTGTTCCAAGTCATAGAGTTGGGTGCGAGATGCCAGACATCGGCTGATCCCCACCTGCCCGGTCAACCGGTAAATCATGAAGTCCTCATAGAGCACAAAACGATGTGCTTCCCGCCAGATGTGAGGTTCATGTTTTTTAATCCAAAGGAGTTTGGGAAGGGTATTGATGGTATGAATGGGCATTCCAGTTCGGCGAAATAGTTCATGGCGACTAAAGCGAGCCTCAATCCACCGATTCTGCGCCTCCGTGCGGGTATCCATTCCCAGGATTGCCGGGCGAAGTAACTGTCCTTCTTTATCAAGGGGCATCACGGCCTCACCCTGAACCGAGAGACCAATTGCGCTGACGTCCCCGTGCGCCTTGGTCTTATGGATGACCTCCATAATGCACTCTTGCGCTAGCGACCAAACCCGATCCGCATCCTGCTCAGCCCATCCCGGTTGGGGGTAGAGAATCTCATATTCCCGCCGCGCACTGCCGACAAGTTCGCCGCTATCACGGAATAAAACCGCTTTGCAACCCGTCGTGCCGATGTCCAAACCCAACAAAAGCATCTTCAACTACCCCTCATGGACGTAAACATCCCATCCAAAGTATGTCTCGAACGCCTCGGCAAGCGTGGCAGCCACAAGTGAGCCATTCATGGCCACGTGATGCTCAAACCCATTCTTGCAGATATACTGGAGCAGTTTTTGAAGGTTAGGAACGCGGACCACCGCCCGGCTGCCAAAGGTATCCAATGGATCATCGGTTAACGCCCCTTCACCCACATAGGCGCGAATCATTCCGTTGAAATCATCCGTAGTAATACGGGCAAAGGTCACCGGCCCGGCGGGCACCCGCCCCGCAACCGCCCCATACGTGTTTTCTTCACCCAGTGTGGTTCCCAATATTTCGGCGGTCTTAATCTCGATGTCGGGCAAGAAGGACTTTGCCCAATTACCGCAATGGAAGAAAACACAGCGGTCAGGATCATCCCCATAGTTGTTGTTCCAATCCACCAGGGCACTTGGACGTCCCGAAGCCAGTTGTAGCGCATACATCGAAAGGACGCCGGTGATGTCTGCCTCACATGCACTGGGCATCAATTTTTCGCTCATCATGCTCATCAATGTACACACATTCACGCCGTAATTGCGCTGTACCGAATTCCAGCACTGGATGGCTGTGGCCTGCAAATCATTTTCTGCCATCCAATCTGAGATTACGATACCTAATTTCGCCATTCGCACCAGTGATCCTCCCGGCACACCCTCAGCCTTGGCATATGAACGAATCTCCTCCAATTTGCCCACCACTCGCGGATCGTTATCTGCCAATTTGTTGGCCGCGGCAAATATTTCCGATAAATCAATCGTAGAGACACTGATTCCATAAGCCTGGAGCAGTTTTTCACTAAAGCGAACGGTGTTAAAGGCGTTAGGACGTGCCCCCACCATTCCCAGACGTGCGTTCCTCAATCCCTTCACAACGCGACATATCCCAACAAAACGGCGCAAATCTTCCTTGAAGCTCTCGCTTAGCGGGTGCACTGTGTGTAAGCGCGTCAGCGAAAACGGAAAGCCGTATTGGCGTAAGTTGTTGCATACGGAGATCTTGCCGCAAAAAGCATCGCGCCGTCGTTCAAGGGTGAATTGAGTTAAATCATCGGAATAAGCCTGGACCAAGACGGGAACCTCGAGACCAGAAAGCTTAATGGTCTCGGCAACCCCTTTCTCGTCCCCAAAGTTGGGCAAAGTTACCAAAATGCCATCAATACGGTCGCGGTGTTTGCGAAACAGATCAGCACAAGCCTTGGCATGGGCGTATGTCTCGACCGAGCCAAATTTGGTCTCGCTTTCCTCCAAAATGACGGCTTCGAGGTCAAGTTCTTTGAATAAAGAGAGAATATCGCGGCGCGCTTCGGTGACAAGACGATCAGGGAAGAAATCCCGGTTCCCAACGATGACTCCTAGTGTTGCTCGACTCATATTTTCCTCCTCAAGCGAATTACTCAATAGGCTCGTTTGCCAGTTGGTCAATGGCTTGCATTAGAGCATTTTCTGAAATCTGTTTTTCAAACCACATATCTTGTAACTGACGCAGGCGATAAATCATGGTGGGTTTGATGTCCACATCTTGGCAAGTAATCGGTTGATCTTTGGGGATAGGGCGTAAAACCCGCGCCCCTTTGGCTAACCCAATCGGCAAAAGACACTCCGATTTGGCCTGTTCGTAAGTATCAATGAGGCTGTAGAACGTGGTACCCCCAATGCCGTCCAGAACATCGCCGGGGGATAGATCGCGCTTAGCGACTGCAAACACCTCTGACACCAATCGGTCCAATGGTGTCATATTGGATTGATGTCGTAGGGTGAGCAGTGCACAGGTCAACGGTACTTCAATACTGCACAGGTGATACGGACGGAACAGCGTGTAATAAGGGCCGTCGCCCATATCACGCAGTACCAGGGCTTCGCGCAAACGTGGATGATCCGTGCGCACAATGACAAACACCCCCGGCGCAATTGGCCCAACCCCGTAATCTACCACACCCATTTTTTCCAACACCCCCCCATCTTCCTTGAGCGCAAACACCCGATTGAGGGTATCGCGGGTCGCGTGAGGACCATGCATACCGCGCACGTCAGGCAACAACCCCGTGGCATTAGAAACCGCCGCCATTTCGATCATGGTTTTACTACCGTCAATGAACTCCACCAACATATGGGGATTCAATCCGCGGCGCGCCGCTTCTTGAACGATAACGGGATCGGTTGGCGTGGCATGACGGTCAAGAGGATTGTTTTTGCCCTTACCCGCGCCAACAATTGTGAAACCCAGCGCACGTGCGAAATCGTAGATCTCCTTGCATGCCGCTGGCTCATCTCCAGCGGCCAAAGCATACAAAACCCCTTTCTGGCGCGCGTACCAATTTAGAATCGGCCCAACCGTTATATCCGTTTCTACGTTCATCATAGCAATGTCATGACCACAACGAGCCGCACGCAATGCAGCGCCCGCACCCACCTCTGGTACACCGGTAGCTTCCAACACGACATCAATCTGTTCCATGTCGGTTACCACCCGATAATCACGTGTGACGGCGTGTTTCCCAGAACGTACTGCAGCATCGGCTTCAGCGGGGGTACGAACGTCAACTACCTCGCCTGGCACACAGCCAATTCGATAAGCCTCTCCGGCTCTTTGGAGGTCAACGTCGGCAGCGATAACCACATCAACACCTTTCATCATGGTGGTTTGCGCTACCACATCGGTGCCCATTTGTCCGGCACCGATCAAACCAATGCGAACCTTTTTACCCTTGGCAGCCAAGTCTTCGAGGTCTTTGTAGAGTCCGATCATAGAAATGCTCCTGGATCAAAAAGTGATGATCACCTTCAATGCTTCTCCACTGGCAGCGACGTGAAAGGCTTCATTGATGCTCTCGAGAGGAAACATATCGGTAATGAGCTCTTTCCCAGGGATAATCCCCTGATTGATAAATTCCAACGCCTGTTGATGAAAGGTTGGGTGGTAAGAAAACGCACCCATCACCTGAATCTCGCCATAGTGAATGAGGTTGGCATTTAGCACGGTATTCGGACGTTCCTTCGGCAGCCCACCAAAAAATATGACCCGTCCCCTTTTTCGCACCGCTTCCACTGCTTGGGTCTGGGTCTCCGCAATGGGGTTTGCGCAAATCACCACATCTACCCCCCGCCCGTCAGTCATTTCTCGGGCCCAGGTAACCACGTCCTGATAGGAAGGGTCTATGATGCCATCCGGGTGAAATATTTCCGCCCGTTGCCGGCGTCCGGCATGGGGTTCTGAAACCAGCACCCGCGCCCCCCTGGCTTTGGCCACAACGATGTGAAGACAGCCAATCGGCCCCGCACCCATAACCAGCACTGTGTCGCCTAACGTGGTGCCCGCACGAGCATGCGCAGCCAAAACCGAACTCATGGGCTCAGCCAGCGCCGCTTGAGGGAAATCGAGATTGGGTGGCACAAAATGAACAATCCCGTTTCTGAGGATTTCCTCGCTTAACACCATATATTCAGCGAACCCCCCATCATAGCCCGGCGTGATGCCAATCAGATGGAGGTGGTCACACAGGTTATACAGACCATGTTCACAGTAATAACATTTTCCACAATGAACGTCCGGAGCAACCGCCAAACGGTCACCAACCTTAAGGTCGGGAATACTTCGTCCCACTGCAACGACCTCGCCCGCAATCTCGTGCCCCGGGATGAGGGACGGGCTGGTAGTTTGAGGTCCTTCGCGCCATCGTCTCAAATCCGAGCCGCAAATACCACACGCTTTCACTTTCAGAACGACACCCTCTTCAGGACAGTCAGGTGAAGGAACTTCACGCAATTCAAATGTCATGACATCGGTTAGAAATGCCGCTTTCATGGTACCTCTAGGAGAGTAAAATGCCTTGCTCACTAAGTTTTTTGCCTACCGCGCCACCGGGATGGGTCTTTCCGAACTCCTCCTTGGGATAGCCACGTGCCTGTAACAAAACAACACACAACGCATCACCCCAGGCTGCGTTGACCAACGAACTCCCCGTCGCAATCATCCCATAAGGATCAACCTCGGGAGGGGCTTGTACTCGAACAACAATGTCACTCAACTTTCCCAACGTTGAAGTGGGATTTTCGGTCAAGGCAATCACCTTAGCCCCACGTTGTCGTGCAATTTTGACCAAATGGTTAATTTCTGACGTTTCACCTCCTTTCGAGATGACCAACAGCACATCTTTATTGGTCACAGCACCACCACCCCCATGTTGAGCATCGCCGGGATGAATAAATAGAGCTGGTGTTCCACAACAGGAAAGCAAATGAGCCAAGCGATAAGCAACTGCGTGGGAGGTACCCGCACCTGCTACCAGCACATGGCCTTCACAGGCAAGTAACACCTGCACAGCCCTTACAAAACTCTGGTCCAGTTGGGGTGACAGAGAAGCTACCGCCTCCGCTTCTCGTCGTATCACCTCCTGGGCTATTTCAATCAGAGCATCATCCGATAGGGTATGCAAAGTGGTCATTTCTTTGAATCACCTTACCAATTGAGATGCCGTTATATGGTCGGTTATCAGCACGTTAATCAACCTTCCTCGAAGTGCCCCCCGTATTACATCTATCTTTTGAGGGCCACCCGCTACACCAACGACGCGCTTAATTTGACGCAGTTGCTCCAAAGTAATTCCGATAACCCGTTGATCTACCTCTGAGATAATCGCCTGCCCCCAGGCATCAAAGAAGCGCAAAGCGATATCACCGACTGCGCCCTTTTTCAGAAGATCATCCAACATATCCCAAGAAAGGATGGAACCATCCCGCATGATCACCGAATCGGGAGTAGGGGCACCAATCCCAACGTAGGCCACATTTATTTGTGAAAATAGGTTGAATGCATGTCGTACATGACTATCCGATAAAATAGCCTCCTTAACTTCTACATGATCAAAGATTCCAGGCGCTGGGAGTAGGGTCAAGCGACATTGAAGAAGTTGAGCCAAGCGCCGGCACAAATCTGTAGCGTGGACCTCCGATTCGGGTGGTCCGAGCCCTCCAATAATCTGAACCACATGGGCACCTGGTGTGGGTCGAGGTTGCAGGGCTGCTACCATGTAACTCAGCGTAGTACCCCATGAAATTCCGATTACATCGTTGTCCTGCAATGTGCGCAACAAGTAATTTGCCGCGGCTATCCCCAGTTCGCGTGAGACCAACGACTGCGATTGAGGATCGCGCGCTTCAACCACTATCGCCTCACTCAGGTGATACCGATCTTCCAGTTCGGCTTCAAGATCGGGAAACAACCCCGGTGGGGAGACGACAGTGATTTTTACAATTCCCCTCTCGCGGGCCCTTTGAAGCAATCGCGACGCCTTGGAGCGTGAGAGTTGCAGGCGCTCCATGATCTCATCTTGGGTCAAGTCCTCTTCGTAATAGAGTTTACTGACTTTGGTGAGCAGACGAAGGTCTTCTTCTTGTTTAGGCCGGGGCATAGGGGAGAACCATAAATGAAAACATTTTCAATAATAAAAATTTTCTCGCTTTCATCAACTATTATAGCAAGAAAATCAAGAAAGTCAAGATCATTGCGTTGGTTCACATAAAATGTTACTGAAGTAAGATGGTTAGCTCAAAAGAAAATGTTACCGGAGAGCTAGCCATGGTCGAGATAGAACGAATGAGCATCAATGAACGCCGAAAATATTTGTACAAGTTGTGGGAACGCTATCGCAACGCCAGTCGCAAGGAAAAGGGATATCTCTTGGATGAGATGCAAGCGGTAACGGGGATGCACCGCAAGTCGCTGATCCGGCTTATGAGAGGACGGCTGTCGCGGAAGCGACGCAGCCGTGAACCCGGGCGAACCTACGGGGCGGCGGTGGAAGACGCGGTGCGGGTGATTGCACGCAGTCTGGATTATCCGTGTGCCGAACGGCTCAAGGGAGCGCTTGTACCCGTAGCGCTGCAGGTGCAGCGCTTGGGGGAAGTGCGCCTTGAGCCGGAGACGCTGGAGCGCTTGAGACGGCTGAGCATTTCGACGCTGATTTTTTTGATAGCTTTTACCAACGTCCTGTCCCCCTTCCCAACGCATTTCAGAATTTCGGCAAAATATCTCGCAATATTAATCAACTTTCCTGCCAGCACATGATTCAACCATCATAGAACACACAGGAGATCTTCTGGCTTCTCAAAAAACGGCGGGGCGGGATTGGCTTAACCTCCCCTGCCCCACCGTCCATTGCGCGGCTACTCGCCCTCTGTTACCCGGCGGATTTCGAAGACGGCCAGATTTTCGCCATCCGGGCAGGCAATCACGGCGCTGTCCCCATCTCCCCAGGGGAATTTTCCACGCATTTGGAGGGTGAGCACAAAAGGCCAAAGGCTGTGTAAGGCATGCGGGCAGAGATAAGCGGAGAGAGTCACGTTATCTACCAGAATCTCCTCGCCAATTTTGTGCCCCGCCTGACATTCTCCGGCAATGCTTCTGACGCGGATTTTGACCTTATCCATGCCGCTATCGTTCATTTGCCTTCTCCTTTCCTGCCAAAACCAACCCATCGCAAAGCGGCGGGATGGGAGAATCATCCAAAGCGGTAGATGATCCCAAAACCGCCACGGGGGTACTCCCACACCAGCGCCTGCTCCGGGCAGGCCGCCCTGCAAGTGCCGCACTCCACGCAGCCGGCCCAGTCCGCCACAATTTTACCGTCCTGTTCGCTGTACACCCCGGCCGGGCAAACGAACAGGCAGGCTTTGGTTTTGCACAGGCGCGCACAAATTTCGTTCTTTACCTCAATGTGCGGGTGACCTTCATCCAGTTCGTATTTGTTGACCGCCAGTTTTTCGGTGATGCTCATGCGTTTCATAGGCTGCGCACTCCTTTCCAGCCGTCGCGCGCCACATCCAGCACCGACAATCCGCTTTCCTTCAGGCTGTGCAGGGCAAGGGTATAGAGGTGCGCTTTGGGCTGGCCATCATGCTGATAGATGCCACTCATCAGTCGTGAGAGGAATTGCGGGTATTGGTGATATAGACGAGGGTTCTTCATAAACGCCGGCGCGCCGGCATAGGTGCGCATGTCCTTCAACACAAACGACTCCTCCATACGTTGATTATAGTGGCGCATGGCTTCCTCGCCGAAGTCGTTTTTCTCCCGCGCCTGCAGCACGGTCTGAGCAGCCAGCATGCCCGAAGCAATCGCCAGATCCATGCCGCGCACCACAAACCCGTTATTGACCGACAGACCGGCAGCATCGCCGGTCACCAGCAAACCGGCCATGCTCAGTTTGGGCAGCATCGCCAGCCCGCCTTCCGGCACCAGATGCGCGCCGTATTCCAGCAGTTTGCCACCGCGAATCAGCGGCTCGATACACGGGTGCGCCAGAAAATCCTCAATCACTTCCGCCGGTTTGATGCCGTGTTCAATCACTTCATCCAGATGCATGACCACCCCGATGGAAATGCTCTCGCGGTTGGTATATAGAAAACCGCCACCTGCCACGCCGCGGGTGGCATAACCGACCAGCCCATAGGCAGCTCCCTCATCCCCGCTCAGGTTGAAACGTTCCTCAATCGTCTCGCGCGGCAGGCCGATCAATTCCTTGACCCCCACTGCCAGATGAGCCGTATCGAAACGCGGACGCAGACCGAGCTGCTCGGCGAGGAAGGAATTCGCCCCATCCGCCAGAATGACCACGTCCGCCAGCATTTCATCCTCACCGGCGAGAATGCCGACCGCCTTGCCATCCCGTACCAGCACCCGCTCGACCTTGATGCCGGTTACCAGCATGACGCCGGCTTCTTCGCACTGATCGGCAAGCCAGCGGTCAAACTTACCGCGTAACACCGAGTAGGCATTATGGCTCTCGGCAAGTCGCGGGTTGCGGAAGTCCATATTAAAGGCGGTGTCCTCACCAAGAAAAGTGACCACCTCGCGGGTAATGGCGCGCTCGACCGGTGCCATGCGCCAGTACTCCGGAATCAACTGCTCCAGCACACGCCCATAAAGCACCCCACCGCTCAAATTTTTCGAGCCGGCATACGGGCCACGCTCCACCAGCACCACCTCCAGGCCTTCTCTGGCCAGCTGCAATGCCGCCGCGCAGCCTGCCAGCCCGGCCCCGACGATGATCACGTCGACTTTTTCATCCATAAGCATAACTCCGCTTACCGGCGCGCCTGTAAGGCGCGAATCAGCGCCGGCACCACCTGATACAGATCACCGACAATGCCGTAATCGGCCTGCTGGAAAATGGGAGCCTCTTCATCTTTATTGATGGCAGCCACCACCCGCGACTCGGTGATGCCGACGGTATGCTGCACCTGACCGGAAACACCGATGCCCAAATACAGGTCGGGTTTGATGAATGCGCCCGAAACGCCGATGTAACGCTCACGCGGCAGCCAGTCCAACCCCTCACACAGCGGGCGGGTTGCGCCGACTTCGGCGCCCAGCAGGCGCGCCAGTTCGAACATCATTTGCAGGTCTTCCTGCTTTTGCACCCCGCGCCCCGGGCAAACCACCTTGCGGGCAGCAGCCAGATTAACCGAAGCAGGTGGTTTGGGTTTACGCTCGCGCAGCGCCCAGCGGGTTTGGGGCTGAATAAAGTCCAGCGCCACCACGTCGCCGCTACGCCCCGCTTCCGGCGGCAGAGCCTCAAAAACACCCAGCCCGATGGTGGCAATCAGCGGCTGAGCCAGCGGTTTTTCGACGCGCACCGCCCCGCCGCCCAGAATCAGGTGGGTGGCTTCAATCTCGCCATTTTGTACCTGAAACTTCTTGACATCGGTGATGACCGAGCGCCCCAAAACCGCTGCCAGCCGACCGGCTAAAGCCTTGCCACTCCAGGTGGCGCCGATCAGCACAACCGCCGGCTGGTACTGCCGGGCGGCCTGCACCAGCGTGGCGAGGCAGTCCTCCGGTTGAACGCCTTCCGCAGCCTGCCAGAAGTAGACTGTATCGGCACCCTGCCGGAAGGCCGCCTCCTGCCGGGCGGCTTCACCGCCTACCAGCGCAGCGGTTTTCCCGCCAAGTTGACCGGCCAGAAAACGGGCTGCCCCCAACAACTCACCTTGCAAGGTTTCTTTTTCACTGAAAACCCAGATTTCTTTGCTCATGCCACGCTCCTTCCTATAAAACGCCTTCTTTGCTCAGGTAATTCAACAACTGCTGAACGGCCTGATCGGCTTCGCCGGTGATTTTAATCCGCTTGCGTTCAACCTGCTCCGGTGGACGTACCGCCAGCACTTCGGTTGAGCGGAACGCCTGCAAATCCAGCCCCAAATCGGCCAGCGACCATTCCGTCACCGGCTTTTTACCGGCTTTGAGGATTTCCTTCATGCTGGGAAGGCGCGGCTGACAGATATCGGTGGTGACCGCCAGGGCAGCCGGCAGGGAGGATTCCAGCACCTGCACATCTTCTTCGGTGCTGCGTTCCACCACCACCCGGCCGTCCTCCACACTCACCTTACTGACCGCGTTAACCACCGGAACACCCAGCAGTTCACCCACTTGCAGTCCAACCTGCTGGAAGTACAGGTCAGCCGAACCTTCACCAAAGACGACCAGATCGAATTCGCCGATTTTGCGAATTGCAGCGGCCAGCGCCTGCGCGGTCTGGTGGGTATCGGCGGTTTGCATGGCATCGTCCACCACCAGCACCAGTTCGTCCGGACCGCGGGAGAGAACGTCCTTCTTGCCCTTGGAACTGGACAGCGGCTGCGGACCGGCGCTGAGCGCGGTCACCTTGCCGCCGTGAGCCTCCACCAGACGAACGGCCGTCTCGATGGCCATCAGGTCATAATCGCTGATGATCCACTCGGCGCCTTCAAAGGAAATTTTCCCGTCGGGCTTTACCTGCATGTCCTCCGGGTCAGGCACAAATTTATAACAAACGATAATATTCATCACACCTCCTGAAAGATTCGGGTTATTTTTTTTCTTACAACAATGTCCATACCAGAAGTCTGACCGGTTTCTGGTATGGACGGGAGGCTTTCCGGACCGGCGTCAGCGCGGAGATTACCGGCCGTGGTAAACCGGCTTACGTTTCTCAACGAAAGCCGCCACACCCTCTTTGAAGTCCTCGCTCTGCATGATGATCTCCACAGCCAGCGCTTCCAGGTCGTAAAACTGTTCCAACGAAAGACCCCAGCCGCGGTCTATCAGTGTCTTGATCATGGCATAGGATTTCGCCGGGCCTTCGGCCAGTTTGCGGGCAAACTCAATAGTGGCAGGCAGCAGATCCTCCGGCGGGTACAGACGCTGAGCAATGCCAAGCCGGTACATCTCAGCCGCATCAATAATTTCGGCGCTAAAGCACAATTCCTTGGCTTTATACGGCCCAACCACCCGAGCCAGCAGCCACAGATTGCCGCAATCCGGTACCATGCCAATGTTGGTGTAAATTTCCGAAAAGCGCGCCTTATCCGAGGCATAAATCACATCGCAGGCGAGGGCAACCCCCGCCCCGCCGCCGGCAGCGATGCCGTTCAGCGCGCAGATGACCGGTTTTTCAAGGCCCTGAATGGCCATGATGGTCTTGCCCAGCGTGCGCCCGGCAACGTAATCCAGCTGCAGACTGCCTTCCAACATGTCATTGAGATCACCACCGGCGCAGAAAGCCCGCCCGGCGCCGGTCAACACCACTGCCCCAACTCGTTCATCTACACGCATATCCTCGAAGACAGTGCGTAATTCCGCCAGCATCTTCATGCTCAGGGCATTTAATTTTTCCGGGCGGTTCAGCGTCACCACTGCAACGCGCTGCTCGATTTGCACCTGCAAAGTTTCCAGATTTGTTGTCATATGCCCTCCGGCAGACGGGGGTGACTCAGACCGAGTCACCCCCGCATCTGGTTCGATTAATGGCAGCCTTCCCCGGCTCTCAATACACCCTTCTCGTAGAGCTGGTCAATCTGCTCGTCGGTGTAGCCCAGTTCGCGCAAAATGTCGGAATTGTCCATGCCGTAAAGCGGCGCACCCCGCCAGATTTTGCTGGGGTTGCGCTTGAAGCGCGGCATGGTGTTGACACCCTTGACCTTGCCGTATTGGGGATCTTCCCACTCGGTGAAGACATGGCGCGCCTGATAGTGCGGATTCTTCTCGGCCATGGCAACATTGAGAATCACGCTGCAAGGCACTTCGGCTTCGAGGAAGATCTTGTCCACTTCTTCGGCAGTGTGCTCATCGCAGAACTTCTGGATGGCCGCATCCAGTTTATCGCCAGCCGGCGTGCCGCGCAGGGCGAGCTGGATTCCCGGCGGGAAGTCCGGATCTCCGGCCAGGCCAATGATGGGCAAACCGCGTTTCATCGGGCCTGCGCCGACAAACCCGATGAAGACATAATTATCGTCCTTGCACTTATAGGCACTGTAGCCGGCAAACTTGGGATCGGCATTGCCAAAGCGCGGCAGCACCACCCCATCCTGGAAGTAAGTCATCGGGTAGTGCAGTTGAATCTTCATCATCATCTCGAACTGAGCGATATCCACGCTCTCGCCCTTGCCGGTCTTTTGTACATTGAGGTAAGCCGCCAGAGCTGCCCAGCAGGCATTCAACGCGGTCACATAATCGCAGGTATAGGGGACAGCCCGCATGGGCGGGTTGGGTTCCGGCATACCGTTGATGAACATGTAGCCGCCGAACGCCTGCCCGATGGCATCGTAAGAAGCGCGGGAAACGTACTGCGGATCACCCTCCTGACCAAACCCGGAGACGTGGACGATCACCAGTTTGGGGTTATGCTCCCACAGGTATTCATCGGTCAGACCCCACTTCTGGTAAGTGCCGCCTTTGGAAGATTCCATCCAGATGTCTGCCCAGCGGATCAATTTCAGGAATATTTCGCGCCCCTCCGGCGAGGGGATGTTGAGCGCCATCGTCAGTTCATTGCGGTGCTCCTGATTCCAGGCGTACTTGATCGCCCGGCAGGTATCCGGGGCGAGTGTGCTTTCAATGTGGATCACGGTTGCGCCGGCCTCCGCCATCAACATCGCAGCAAAGGGTTGGGCGACAACGGTACCGGTGCTGAGTACTTTCAGGCCAGCCAGCTGACCGAATTGTGGAACATCTTTGGTACTAGCCATGATTGGGCAAATCTCCTTTCAAGAGTGATTAAGAAATGGGGTTATAAACGGGTGTTTTATTTGGCGTACTTCTTCAGCAATTGCGGGCCGGCGATGTTGTACATGATCTCATCCGTGCCACCGCCAATCCGCATGACGCGAACATCACGCCACAGGCGCTGGATGCGGTGAGCCATCATGTAGCCCAGGCCACCCATGATCTGCATGGCATCGTCAATCACCTCGAAGGCAGAGCGGGTGATATATAACTTGGCCATGGCGTGTTCGTGGCGTACCGGCATGCCGTTGTCCATCATCCAGGCCACTTTGTAGCAGTAGTTCTTCATGTTCTCAATCTTGATCGCCATGTCGGTGATCTTTTCCTGAATCATCTGGAAGCGGCCAATCGGCTGGCCGAACTGAACGCGTTGATTGGCGTACACCACAGCATCTTCAAATGCGGCTTCAGCCGCGCCGATACAGGCCGCCGAAAGGACAACCCGCTCGATCTCGAAGTTAGCCATCAACTGCATCCAGCCGTTGTTCAACTGCCCGACCAGGGCGTCCTTGGGCAAACGGACGTTGTCAATGAACACCTCGCAGGTCGGTACCGACCACCAGCCGACTTTGGGCAGCGGGTTGATGCGAACACCCGGCGCATCGGTGGGCAACAGGAACATGGACATGCCCTTGTAGGGATTTTCAATCTGGGGATCGCGGGTCATCAGCAGAATGTACTTGGCAATGTTGGAGATGGTGCAGTAAATCTTCTGGCCGTTGATGACCCATTCATCTCCCTCGAGAACCGCACGGGTCTTCAGTCCGGCTGCATCCGAGCCGGCCTGCGGCTCACTGATTCCGAGCGCCACCGGCGGGTCACCCCGGCAAATACCGCCCAATACGCGCTGCTTCTGCTCTTCCGAGCCGAACTGCTCAATATCGCGGATGGTGATTACACCCAACCCGTAAATGACACCGAGCGGGAAGGCGTATTTACCGAGCGTTTCGGCAACCAGCGTTTGGGTCAGCACATCGGCCGGGGTACCACCGTAGGCCTCGCCAATGCCGAGGCCGAGGAAGCCGTTATCGGCCAGCGCCTGCCACGGCTTCCAGGGGAATTCGTGCTTCTCGTCCAGCTCGGCGATCAGGCTTTCCGGCGCTTCCCGCTGCAACAGTTCGGTCAGGCTGTTTAACAAAAGTTCTTGTTCTTCAGTCAGTTTAAAGTCCATGGTTTGATCCTTTCTTTGAGATGGAATTGAGGGTGAAGTTTGATTTAGAAAGAACAAACCGCCGATAAGCAGGTCACCGATCAGCGGCTTGGTTCACAGCAGCACTCCGGCAGGCGATTGTGATTCAGAGATTCGGGGTAATCGTCCAAAGAAACCTCCGGCCGGTTTACTTCCTCTCCGTCCCGCATGATGGAGCAACAAGAAACCCACCCTTCCAAAAGGAGGGGCTGCATTCTTTGTTCAGATCATCAGCAACCGGAGATTGGGAGATCCCGGGTGAAATGGTAGATGAATTACTTACATCATAGAACAGATGAGGGATCGAGGGATAGTATCCTTAATCATAACAAAAATATGACAGTTTTAACTAAATTATTGGACAAATTGGCTATTGTAGATAAGATAAACCACCATTCTTAACCTCATTGGCTGATCTTCCCCCTTTTGAGCAGACGCGCTGGCAGCCTCTACGTTCAGTCTGAAGCCGATTCGTCCTGCCCGTCCAACACATCAATCCGCCCCGTGGAGCCGTCCAACCGCACCCGCTGGCCGGTACGCAGCACGCGGGTAGCCTGATTCACCCCCACCACGGCCGGCAGACCGTACTCACGTGCCACCACTGCGCCGTGGGTCATCATCCCGCCCATCTCCATGATCAGTCCGCCGGCGGTAAGGAAGAGCGGCGTCCAGGTTGGGTCGGTGCCCGGGCAGACCATGATCTCGCCCGGCTGCAAATCCGCACGGTGTGGATTTGTGACCACCCTGACCAGTCCTTCTGCCACCCCCGGCGAGACTGGACTGCCCCACAAAACGCGGCCGCTTTCATCCCCACCGGCAATGCCGGCGTAAAAAGCACGCCCATCGCTGAGCAAAAGCCGCGGAACCTGGCGGCGGTGCATCTCGTACTCAAAGGCGGAACGGCGCTTTGCAATCAACTCGCGCCATTGCGGGTCGGCCGGATTTTCAGCCAGCTGGCGCAGTTCGGGCAATTTCAGAAAGATCAGGTCGTCCGCCCGTTCCAGCAAACCCCGGCGGTACCACTCACTGCCGATGTGCAGCAGCACCTCACGGAATGCGCCAAACGCCCGAACGAGGAAAAACTTGGGATACTCACGCAGCCCCATCCAGGCCCGCACGCGGGAAGCCAGAAAACGCACCAAACCGGCCCGCAGCCAGCCTCCGCGAGCGCGCCGAACGTCCTCGCACAGGGCGCGGATGGCCGCCGCGGCAACAGCCTGTCCGGCTTCGTAAACCCGATCCGGCGCAGTTTCATCATCCTCCATGCGCAGGAAAGTCTTTAGCAAATCGAACAGCGCAGCGGGGTCTTCCTTCCAGCGCGGACGTCCGGTGTCAATCTCCCCCAACCCGCGCCGTCCGTAATTTCTCAAAAATTCATCCAGCAATGTTCGGGTGAGCGGATTCAACCTGCCGTGCCGGTACATTTCCGATAAGAGAGGGGCGGGATGATTTTCCACCTCCGTTCGTGCTGCCTCATCCTGACGGATGGTGCGAGAAATTGCCCAGAGGTGCAAGTCCATCCGGGTAGTCGGGTTTTGAGGCAGGCTGCGGGTTAATTCCAGAACGCGCTGCTGCCAGTTCGATGATTCCCTTTTCTCTCCCTCGCTTGAAGCATGCGCCGCCAGCAGCCGCACCAGATTCAGGCTGGCCATGCCGGTTGCAACCATCGCCAGCAACAGGCGCATTCCACCCGGGACTTTTCGTTGAAAGAAGGTGGCGATCAACTCCACCAGCCTGGCCAGTCTGGCTGCTGGCTGATCGGGTAACGCCGCCAGGTCCTTTTCCAGCTCAACCAGCATGGATTCCATCCGACTGAGGACTGCTTCCCGCCGACGTTCAGGAGCCAGCAGGTTGAGCAGGATGTTTCCCAGCAGCGGCACGGCAAAGCGCACCAAATGCAGGCGGGTTTTCAAGCGGACAGGGGCATCCTGCCCGATTTCCGGTTCTTCCAGCAGCTGGAGAATCCACTGCCGGGCAGAAGGTTCAACAAACGCCATCACCGCCGGGACAACTTTTCGACCGATGCGGGTATTCAAAATCGGGGTGGTGTTGCCCCACAGACGCTCCCCGGCCAGCAACAGCGCGCGCTGATTCTGCGGGTCAAAGCGGTAACCCAACAGGCGCGCCCCCGACCCGAAAAACTGAATGATGATCTCCCGCCCCAGAGGAGTGATGGGTTCAAACACACCCTGCACAGCCGCAAAGGAAAACAGCACATGCAGCGGTTTGGGCGGCAATCCTTCGGGAAGCGGATACAGGGATGTGATCGGGCGAGATTGCAGGATGTAAAACTCACCTCCGGCCCAGGCCCACTCGATATCCTGTGGAAAATCATAAATTGCCTCAATGCGTTTGCCCAATTCCACCAGTCTGAAAATTTCGCCATCGGGAAGGGCCTGAGAGACTGTCGTGGAAGATGCCGCAGCCGGGATAGCCCCCTCCACCTGAGCCGTCTTTGCCCCTAATTTTTTGCTCAACAGTCGTTGAGAATTCCCATCCACCACGTACTCATCCGGTTCAACCCGCCCAGAAACCAGCGCCTCCCCCAGCCCAAAAGCAGCGTTGATCACAACTTCGTGCCGCGCGCCGCTCAGTGGATTGGCGGTAAACATCACACCGGCAACCCGGCTGTCCACCATGGTTTGTAAAATGACCGCCAGCGCCAGATCCGATTGCGGCACTTGATGGTGCAGGCGGTAACTGATCGCCCTGGTCGTCCAGAGACTGCTCCAGCACTCCACTACCGAGCGGAGCAGTTGCTCTTCACCACCCACATTCAGGAAGGTATCCTGTTGACCGGCAAAGGAAAGACCGGGCAGGTCTTCGGTGGTTGCGGAAGAACGCACCGCCAGCAGCGGCTGGCCAGCCTGACGGTACCAGCCACACACTTCCTCTTCCAGATCGGGCGGCAGGGCAGCAGCCGCAAACTGAGCGCGGATTCTGGCTGATATTTCTTCCAAAATTTGCAGCGGTGTTTCGGGAGCAGCGGCCAGCGCCTCCGCCAGCACTTGCGTCAGGTGATTTACCTGCACAAAAGCGCGGTAAGCCGCGGTGTTCAAAATAACGCCGGGCGGTACCGGCAAACCGGCCTGACTAAGCCTCGCCAGATTGGCACCTTTACCGCCGCTGACATCCAGGCGCAGGGCCTCTGGTGAGGAAAAGGGGAGTAACCAGGTGGATTGCATGGAGATGATTTGTTGGGATAATGTTATGGGGAAAGGAAATGGACAAAACAATCCAATGATCTTCTGAAATTATACAGATGATTATATCCCTTCTGAAAATTAAACCCGGTTTATAATTCCAAAAACCACCCTTTTATCTCGTCTCTGTTGGATTGGGATAGCCGGTCAATCATTTACTGGTGTATCATTTATATCCCTTCTATTAAGACATAGTAATTTTACTACCGCAGTATAATTATACAAACTTCCCCCATCCTAGGGCAATCGCATTTCAACCAGCCGGCACCTTTAGCAAGTAGTCTTCATCCCAAGCGGCAAGAAGGCGTTTGGCGTGGATGCTACCTTTCGCGGTTTTCTCTTGTTTGAGCAGGTTCACCGCTGTCCGGCGTTCGGTGATGATCATGGCTAAGGTTTTCAATCCTGCCCACTTCTCACCATTGCGCAGATAAGCCAGATACTCCGGGTCGGATGTCGCCCAACACTGGCGGGTCTCCAGACGTCCATGGTTCTTATTGACCGTCAGTAAGTAATTACCGCCTTGCTCAACAATCTGCGCGGCAATCTCGGTCTGGGTACCAATCCCATCAATCGTACTAATCAGCCACTCAAGTCCAGCAGCCGTAACAGTTCAGGAATGGCGGTGATCTCATTAGAGCCCTCCTCCACTTTCATCTCTCCCGAGACCAACTGATTGGCGCTCACCCAGGCGCTCACCACTGTGATCGCTTCTCGTCCCTTTACTCTATCTCCCGAGCCGCGCAGTTGCTTGCCATCCACAGCCACCACTTGTCCTTGGGTCAGTTCGTGGACCGCCTGCACCCATTCCATCAAACGCAGCCGAAATTCATCCGGATCGAGCATGGCAAACACCCGCCCAAAGGTGTCGTGGGAGGGAACCCCGCCGGGCAATTCCAGAAACTTCTTCAGCCAGTTCAACTTATGCTTACCGAACAATTCCATATCGCTTCAACTGTCTGCTCCACAGATCACAGCACATATCCCTATCACGACAATCTCCACGAACTTGTGCCGTTTAGCGTTCCCGATCCGCAGGTCGCGCAACTTCCCAAAATGTGCTTCTATTCTTGCGGTCGGTTTTGTTTCCATTGCAGCACTCCTTTCTCCTCTACAGCGATTCTCTCACTTCTTTTCCCAAATGCGATTGCCCTAACTGCCGCCCGAGGTTTGGGAATTGACATACAAGGCGGGGTACAATTGGAGTATCCGTGAAACAGTGCATCAAGTCATGATGCCTCTGCCTTAATCTCATATCCCTCACTAAGGAAAACGTCCGTGAAGAAGTATCCGACCAGTGGCACAACTAATCAAAAATTCCTCGCCGTTCTGCTGGTCAGCGCTGCCATACTGGGCTGGCTGATCAGCCTGAGCGGGCTGGTGCTGGTCTGGGCGAGTTACCGGCCAGTGCGGCAGACCTTGACGGAGGTACTGGAAGTGACCAGCGGGGCTTTGCAGGTTTCCTCCCAAACCATCCGGCTGTTGGAAAACTCACTCATTATGGCAGAGAACAGCCTCAATGAGGCGCAAACCACCTTGAACGGTTTTGCGGCGGTGATGGAAACGACCTCCGGGACATTGGAACTGGTTTCGCAAATTCTCGAAGATGAATTCACCAACATCCTGCTCAACACTACCGCGGCAATGGATGGCCTGGAAAACACCTCGCGCCTGATAGACGGCACCCTCTCGTTCATCTCGTCCATCCCTTTCTTTGGGGGCAGCCAGTACCAGCCGGAAGTTCCACTGGCGGAGAGTATTGCAGGTATCCGCCGGGATTTGGGGGAAATGCCTGCCGCACTGGAACAGATCAGCGCCCAGATTAAAGAAACCTCAACGGGTCTGCAACCGATGCAAGAGACATGGAGCAACCTGACCTCCTATCTAAACGACATCCAGACCAATCTCAGCGAAACCCGCAAACAGATGGACGATTATCAGGCGATTATCGAATCGTACCGAAAACAGCTCGAAACTTTTTCGAAGATCCTGCCGAGGATGCTTACCGGTTTGTACATCGCGCTCAGCATCTTGCTGGTATGGAATGCGTTTGCCCAAATCGGGCTTTGGATTCAGGGGTGGGAGCGGTTGGGAAAGACGCCACCCCCGCCGCCAGCGCTTGATTCAAACGAATGCTGAGAAACCAAACCAATATACGCGCGTTTCAGTCCGCACGCTGGGCTGTTTGAAGGCGCAGCCAGGCGGCAAAATCACCGCCTCGCAAGACGAAGTCGTTAACATCCTTGACCCCCTCGGGCAGACGCAGCGGGCGAGTGCGCTCGCTCAGGCCTTCCAGCCAGCGCCGCCCGCTTTCACCGGCGGAGTCGGGGTCATACACCGCGTAGAGGCGTTCGAGCGTGAGCAGATAAGCCCCCCAGGTGGCCAGATCGAGCCGGTTGGAGGCGCTGCCAACCGTGCAAACCGGCAATTCCCCCGCCAGCGCCTGCCAGGCCATCAGGGCATCGAATTCGCCTTCCACAAACAGAGCCTCCACCGCTCCGGGCAGTTGATCGCCGCCGAAAATGGAAGCGGTACGGTTGCCGCTCACCCCGCGGTACTTGCTGACCAGACCACACTGCGGACAGGGCTGGCGGGCTGCAGCCGCTGTGCCACAGCGCGGACAGCGGATCGGCTGACCCGGTAGCAGGGCAATTTTCAAATACCAGACCCGCCCGCCAGTAATGCAGGGAATCACCACCCCGCGCGGGATGAGCATCTGGCCGATCTGAAATCCGGTTGAATAACCCAACTTCCAGATTTGAATGGTCGAGTCATTCAGTCCGCGCCGGTTGAGGTAATGCCGGGCAGCCAGACCCGCCCGCCCCCACAGGGTTTCCTGGCTGCGCTCAATTGCCCGAACGGCCTGCCGCTGCCACTCCTCAGGCGGCGGTGTGTAGGCCGGTTGAATCAACGGCTGGGGACGCAGTTGAGCCGGGCGCAGGGTCAGCCGCCCGCCGGAGAGCCGCTCGCACACCTCGCGGAAGGACAGATTGGGGTACAGCCGCTGTCCAAAGGCAATTGCATCCTGCCATTTGCCATCGGTGCAGTGCCGGCACAACCAGCGCGGCTCCGGGCGGGCATATGGCTGAACGCGGAACCGGTCATCTCCCCCACAAAACGGACAAGGTCCGGCCCACTCCCCGCCCCCGCTGGCTGCCACCCGGCGCAGGTCGGTATGGGCTGAAACCAGAGCGAGCAGGTCAATCTGTAATTTGAGGGCGGAAAGGTCAATGGACTTCATCTCAAAAATCTAAAATCGGCTATACGCATTAATTTTACTTACGACCACTTACAATAACCGCTGTAAATCCGTAAGTGAGGCGTCGTTCAGGCGGGGTTTTTCTTTCAAAAAAAAGGCAATTTTTTTGCGTTTTTTTGGCAAAAAACACCCCATCTCCACAAAATTTTGCAAAAATTTTTCAAAATTTTTAAACCACCACTTACCCTTTACGTTCACTTACGCAAAGGTATGTAAATCCGTAAGTGAACACCTTTTATCCGGCACGCCTCCTTTCGTGGGTCTCAATCCGCCAGCTGGTAAATCCGTTCGGTGTTGTTGCGCCCGCTGGCCACCTTCAGCCGTTGACTGGCAGCCAGACGGTCAATGTAATCGCGGATGCGGTTGATGCCGACTTCCGGCAACGCCTCCTTGACCCGTTTGGCCAGATCCGTCTTATTCATGGCAGCGTTGGCGAGCGCGGCGAAGATCTCACGCTCGATGGCTCCGCCGCTACGGGTATCGTCTGCGGCAATCCCGTAGAAGCAGGCTTTGTACAATTCACCGTCGGCGCGGTTTTCATAGGTGAACACTGCCGAGAAGGGCAATACATCCGCACCGCGCACTTTGGTCGCCCTCAAGGTGACCGTATCGGCCAGGTCTTCACGATCCACCAGCAGCGCCAGATCAAGGGAAGCCTCGATGCTGGAATGCCCGCGCAGGGTATCCCCCGCCCGACCGAGCGAACCGTTGCTCTTGCGCTGATGATGCACCAGCACAATCGCCGCTTCAGTTTCTTCGGCTAACTGGCGGAATTCGGACATGACTTTGGCCATATCGCCGCTGTTTTCCTCCGCATCGCCGGAGATGACGCCGAGATTGTCAATCAGCACCAGCTGGACGCCGAACTCGCGAATACGGGATGCCAGCGCCCCGACCGATGCCTTGTCGCTGGCATCCAGCCACGGGGTTGGCATGGAGTAGTAAAACAGCGGCGCATCCGACGGCAGGCCGCGCGCCCGTCCCAACGCCCCAAAGCGATCGTGGGTGCGCCGGCGGCCGTTGTCAAAATCCAGCCACATCACCGAGCGCTGGCGAGTCGGAATGCCCCGCCCGCCCGAAGCGCCGCGCGAACCGTTGAGCCACGGCGCGGGCGGCAGCCACTCCAACCCACCGGCTACGCACACCGCCAGATCCGCCAGCAGAAAAGATTTGAGCGTGCCGGGAGCCCCGTAGAGGATGTTGAGCGAAGGCAGGGCAAACAACCTCCCGGCGATATACTCCACCGGCGGGCGCTCCTGATAGGCATCCGCCAGGGTAAAAACCTGCCACGGATCGGCGTTGGGTTGGGTTTCGGCGATCTCCTGCCGGGCACGGGTGGGGTTTTGAAGCGCCCAGTAAAACTGGCGTTTTTCCTCGTCATTCAAGACCTGAAACTGCGCCAGCGCCGAGCGTACCGGCAGGGTGAAAGGCAAATCGTCCATCGAATTCCCCCTCAGCCGGCCATGAACCGAATAACCTCAAAAATTCTTACCCGAATTGTCCGAAAGCGATTGTTTTGAGCGTGAGAATGTGGTAGAATGAATTTGCTCATCATTTTTCAGTGCTCCTTGTGCGCTGAAATATCCCGTCTTCCAGCCCGCGCCTGCCCGCGCTGGCTGGTTTGTTTTAAGACGGTTTGGAAAGAAAAAATCGGCGATATTATTATAGAACATTTTTTCTAAATTTCAATCACCCTTTCAGTTTATCCACGTATCTGGCAAGGTCGGAGAGGGTATTCACCTCGGCGGGGAGGGCAATGTCATTACCTTGCAGCAACTGGCTGCGCAGGTAAAAAACCAGAAAGGCAATCACATGCCCACGGTGCAGGCGCGTGCCAAAGCGTTCGGATAGCAAGTTGGCGATCGAGTCGAGCGCTTCCAGTTCGTCATCCGTCAGGGTAATATGCACCGGCTTGCGACGAAAGACATTCGGTGGCCGGCCTCTGCCGCGGCGCGGCTGGGCATGCTCAATGGGCTGGACTTCCATCTCCAACAGACGCAGCCACGGGTAGACATCGGTTTGATCTTTACGGTTGGTTGAAGTGATTTTTTTAGCCATAAAAATAATTTATTTTCTTAGCCATGAAATTAACCCGACTGGTTACACGAAATTTCAACCTTTTCTCACCCATTTTCCACCCGCTCACCCTGCTGGTTAACCACCAGACTTTGCTGAGCGACGTAGTCCTTGAGGGCCGCCTCAACCACCGGCATGTCGGCCACTTTGCGGTTCATGGCGCCCATGTGGTCAATGATCTTGGAACAAAGGCTGACAATCTCACGCGGGATGCCATGGGTGGCCTGCCAGACGGCCAGAAACGCCGACTGGGTCAATAGCGGGTCTTTGCGACCAGCCACCGCACAGCGGAAGCGAATCAATTCGAGGGTGTCTTCCAGCGAAAGCGGGTTGAGACGGAACCACGAGTCCACCCGCGAGAGCACCTCCGGGCGCTGGTTGAAAATGCGCTGCACCTCCGGCTGACCGAACAGAATCACCTGCGCCAGTTTTTGGGAGATGTCAAAGTTATAGATGTGATGCACCAGCGAAAGCGAACCCGGCGACATTAACTGCGCATCGTCGAGAATCATGACCACGTTGCGGCCCTGCTCTTTCTGATCCACCAGAAAGCCCTCAAACTCGCGCCATTGCATGGTCATGCCCTTGCGACGCTCCAGGTTGAGCGCGTAGGACACGTCCAGCAGCGCGGCGTACTCCGACTCGTAGGCGGCGGTGTGAACGAACACCACGCTGAAATCCTGCGGGTAAGCCCGGTAGATCGATTCCAGCCGGCGGGCAATGGTACTCTTGCCGACACCAAAGCCACCCTCCACCACCGCCAACCCGCGGCGTTCTTCGATCACTTCCTGAATACGGTCGAGGACATCGCCATGTTGGGCAGAAAGGTACAAAAATCGCGGGTCAGCCGAGCGGGAAAAGGGCTCCTCCGAAAAACCTAAATCGCGCAGAATGATGCGCCTTTGGGGATCTCGTAATCTCGCCATGTTGGTTTCAAACACCCTCTTTGAGAATAAAAACGGATGAAACGGGACTTTGCTTCTTGTAAACTAGTTTATACAAGAATCATTTGCGAGTCAATAAGGAATTGACCACCAATTTCCCGAATTTTACCGATTTTACTCCCAAAATCGTTGGTTGAATAGCGTTTCAGACTTGATAATTGATTCTGGATAGCGATCCAGCCACTGTATTGACCCCCTGAAACCCCACCCACTCACACTTACCCCCCTTTAAGGGGGGGTAAGTGGTAAGTGAGCCGGCCGGTGAGTGTAAGTGAGTGTAAGTGGGGGTAAACGAGTAAGTGCTTTTTTCACTTGACCAGTGAGGGCTGGCTGCCGGAATGAAAGACAGGCGGCAACGGCTGACCGGGTTTGTAATGCCGCCAACGGTTGGCGAGAAAATCCACCGCTTCTTGCAGGCGGCGTTCCGGCAAGGCGGTGTAAATGTGGATCTGGAAGTGATCCTTGAACTCTTGCTGAATGCGGGCATGCGCCAGCGAACGCGGTTTGACCTTGCCGGACTGGAACATGGCTTCCCCCACCTCCTGAATCAGACGCTGGATCAAACGCGCCTGCTGCGGGTTGATGGCGGCTTCGGCAACCACTTTGGCTTGAATGTCGGCGTAGCGGCTGGTCAGCTCGTCCACTTTCAACCCCAGCCGTTCCAGTTCTTTTTCCACCTTGCCGGAGAGCAGGTCGACTTTCTTTTTCAGGTTGCGGAAGTCGGCCATCAGTTCGGCCAGTTCGCGTTCCTGTGGCGTGTCAAAACGTTCGACCTCAGCCGCCAGTTCCGGCGGCAGAATATCGGCGCGGTAGACGAACCAGGCCGTTTCGGCGAAATCGCGTTTGAAGAGGATCACTTTGGCGCGGATTTCCTCCTTCACGCGGCTGGCGTCAATGGTGCCCAGCCAGTACGGCAGAGCGCGCAGGTTGAGAAAGGCCACCTCGCGTGTGCGGGTGCTGTTCTGATAGGGTGTTTCGATGGGTATGTTGACGAGTTTATCGGAAATTGCCTCGTCGGACTGAATGCGGCGGCGCTGGCTGTTCGGGTCAATCCCCAGCGCGTTGCAGACCTCATCCAGCCGGATGTAAAACTGGCGGTCGGAAGCCAGCTGAGCGGTGTAGGTTTCGCCGTAAAACTCAAACGGGAAGCCTTGCAAGATGGTCAACATGCGGTGGTGTTCCTCCTGATGCGGGTTTTCTTTATGGGCGAGGATAGAATGTGATGATGACATTCTATCTCAAAGCCGGCCAACCGGCGGGTATTTTGGTCGGCTCAAATGCCGGGATAGGATGCCATGATGACATTTTATCCCCCCTTACCTGCGGCGGGAGGGTTTGCCAAACGTGGCCGGGAACTCTTCGAGGGGCAGCACCAGATTGAAATCGTAACGCGGGCTGCGCGACGGGGATTTGTAGGAGTTAAGGTCTACCCTTCCGCGAGCCAGGTCTTCCACAAAACGCAGTAAACCCAGCGTGGCAATCTGGCTGGCCGGCACGCCGTGCGCCTCAGCCAGTTCTTTGATGCGCTCGCGTAATTCAACCGGAATGTCGTAAGTGGTGTGAAACGGACGTCGGGCGCGGATTTTCTCGCGCTCTTTTTTCTTGCGCTCGCGCTCTTTGGGAGAAAGGCGGGCTTCCTGATGGCGCTGTTCGGTGCGCTGTAAAAGCAGGTTGACGGCCGGGTCGGACTGGGTCAGTTCCTGCCCGAAATCCACAAAATTCGGGCTGCTTTGCGGGGGGATGTTTCTTCGAGCGGGGCTCATCGCAGAATTACCTCCTCGATTCGATCAATCACCTGTTGATAACCACCCACCGTCTTGCCGGAACGTTCGTTATATCCGACCAGAGCGCGGGCGGTTGGGGCATATTCCCACAGGGTTTTACCAAAGCGGGTTGATTCGCGGCACAGCACATCCTGCGGGATGGGTGGCCAGACAAACTCTTTGAAGTTTTCAGCCAGATGGCGCAGTTGCAGGTAACTTTCGTTGGTGGTGCGGTCGTAAAAAGTGGGGATGATGGCGCCCAGTTCGCAGGTGCTGATGCGCGCCAGCGATTTGATGGTATAGAGCATGTCACGCACCCCCTTGACGGCCAGTTGATCCAGCCGGGTTGGGATGAGGACGTAATGGGCGGCTACGATGGCGAGGGTGTGCAGGATGTCAATACTGGGGGCGCAGTCCAGGACGATCACATCGTAGGGCGCGTCTTGCAGTACATCGTCGAGGATGTACTCGCGCGGGCGGTCGGAGAGCGAGCCGATGGCGGTTTTGAGGCTGACGCTGGTCTTGTCGGAGCGCACCACGTCAAGGTTGGGTCTACCCGAAGGGTAGACCCCTTCCTGAAGCGGGACGGTATTGCCGGGGAACAGAATGCGGAAGAGATCATTACCGGCTGGCAAGCCGAGACAATCGGCTACGTTGCCTTGCGGGTCGAGATCCATAAGCAGAGTGCGGTAGCCGCGTAACGCCAGCCCATGCGCCACATTGACGGCGGTCACAGTTTTGCCAACTCCCCCTTTTTGGTTGACGATGGCCAGGACGATCATATTCACCTCACGGAAAAACTGAAAATGGGAAAACAAGGGTAGACGCAACTTATTATATACGTCTACCCTATAGTTTGTCAAGGTCTACCATGATGTCTACCCTGCAATGTAGACCCTTTGTTTTTATGGGTAGACCCATAACCGATTAAAAGGGGCTTTTTGAGCCTGTTTCGGGTGGGGGAGGGGAGTGAGAATCGTCCCGGCCGCAAAATGCCTGAGAGACAAAAAATTGAGGTAATCCAGGAAACCGGTTTGGCGTAAAACCGCTGAAGGGATTGCCCCGGCTTCTGAGGGATGATTGCCTTACAGCCTTTTTGCTTTGGATGTTATCCAGACCAAACCGCCGGTGAGGATGTCTGTTGGTAGAAATGTAAGAGATGGAGTTATGAACCCAAAACATAATTGGTTTGTATTTTTTGTTTCCGGAGCAATAATGGGTCTACCCTAAAACAAAAATTTAGATTCGGAAAGAAAAATCAAGGGTAGACGCTATCTTTGTAATGTCTACCCTTGCCGCGCTGACACGGCACAGCTGGTGGCTTACAGGCGGAACTCGCCCTGCAAACCGGCCTGACTGTGGGGGGCAACCCACACCTGAAACCGTCCCGGTTCAACCCCGTAGGTGCCGTCGGCGCGGGTGAAGGCGAGTTGCTCCTCGGTGAGGGTGAAGGTAAGCGTGTGGCTCTCGCCCGGCTGCAAGGTGACCCGCTGAAAGCCCTTCAACTCGCGTACCGGGCGGGTGAGCGAGCCGACCAGATCGCGGACGTACAACTGCACCACTTCGCTGCCGGGACGCGTTCCTGTGTTGGTGATCGTGGCGTGAATTTCCAGGCGTCCATTCATGCGCGGGCTGCTCAGGCGCAGGTCATGATACTCGAACTGCGTGTAGGTTAATCCGTAGCCGAACGGGAACAGCGGCCCGTCCGGCAGGTCAATGTAGCGGTAGCGGAATTCCCCATCCGGGGTGACCGGTCGGCCGGAATTTTTGCGGTTGTAGTAGATTGGCACCTGACCGGTGGCACGCGGAAAAGTGACCGGCAGCCGTCCGCCGGGTTCTTCACGCCCGAACAGAACATCCGCCAGTGCCGCCGCGCCCTCAATGCCGGGGTGCCAGGCGTAAAGAACCGCATCGGCCAGAGAAAGCACACGCGGAATGGCCAGCGGCCGGCCTGCGAAGATCACCACCACCAGCGGTTTACCGAGAGCAGCCATGCTTTCCAGAAACTGGATTTGTCCCGGCGGCAGTTCCAGACTGCTCACGTTGGCATTTTCGCCAGAGCGGGAGGGATGTTCGCCGAGCAGCAAGACGACTGCATCGGCCTGATGGGTCAGCGCCAGGGCAAGGTCCTGATTGCGGATGAACCACAGGTCAACCCCAGCGGGAGCGTTGTGGCGCATGACCTCGTCGAGCGGGGTGGTGTCCTCAGCCCGGCCGTCCGGCGACCAGGTGCCAAACAACTCATCGCGGGCGTGGACGAAGTCACCGGCAAAAAGAATGCGGCGAAAGCCGTCCAGCGGCAGCAGATTGGCCTGATTTTTGAGCAGTACCATGCTGCGGGTGGCAATCCGGCGTGCCAGCTGGCGGGCCGCGGGGGTGAGCAGATCACGCGCTGCCCGTTGCGGATCGGTGAAGGGCCGTTCAAATAGACCGGCGCGGGCTTTGATGCGCAGGATGCGCAAAACTGCCTGATCGAGATCGTCCCGGCTGATTCGATCTTCGTTCAAGAGGCGGGCGAGGTGATTGAGGTACACCCCGCTGACCATGTCCATGTCCACGCCGGCGCGTAAAGCGAGCCGGGCGGCATCGGCTTCGTCCTCGGCAATCCCGTGATCCACCAGTTCCTGGATGGACTCCCAATCCGAAACCACAAAACCGTCAAAACCCCACTCGCCGCGCAGGATATCGGTGAGCAGGTAGCGGTTGGCGGTGGCCGGCACACCGTTGAGGTCTATGAAAGCCGACATGAGGGTTCCCACACCGGCCTGAACCGCGGCATGGAAGGGCGGCAGGTAAACATCCCGCAGGGTTGGATCGGAGATTTCACCGCCGTCGTAATCGCGCCCGCCCTCGGCGGAGCCGTAACCGGCGTAGTGCTTGGCACAGGCGATCAGGCGGTCGGGTGCGGAGGGGTCATTGCCCTGATACCCGCGTACCAGTGCGGCGGCCATTTGCGCGCCAAGGTAGGGGTCTTCGCCGTTGCCTTCGGCAACCCGTCCCCAGCGCGGGTCGCGGGCAATATCCAGCATGGGGGCAAAGGTCCAGTTGACCCCCTCGGCGGTGGCTTCGCGGGCGGCGGCCGCGGCGGCTTGTTCAGCCAGAGAGGGGTCAAAAGTAGCCGCCTGTGCCAGCGGGATGGGGAAAATGGTGCGGTAGCCGTGAATCACATCCCGCCCGAATAGCAGCGGTATCTTAAGGCGCGATTCGAGTGCCATTTGCTGGAAGGCATTGTGCTGCTCGGCGGTGGCGGATGGTGAAAAAGCCTGTCCGGTCAACGCGCCGGCGGCGTTGATGATTGAACCGGCCTGTCCGCTGCGCAGTACCTCGCGGATCTTTTCCTCACGGGGATGGTACTGATTGAGCTGGCCGATCTTTTCTTCGAGGGTCATTTGCGCCAGCAGGTCATGGATAAAGTTTTCGGTTGAAGAAGTCATGCGGTTTACCTCGCAGTGGGAAGGGGATAACGAAAGTATATCCAGCAGTGAAACGTTTCATTTGGCTTAGGACAATTATAAACCCGCTTTTACAGGATACCAAGCCGGGCTGAGGAATTTTCGCAACTCAATTTCTCGAACATACCATGCAGTTTGTATTGGCCACGGCATTTCTGCCGGGAAAATTTACCTCTACATGGCTGTATTCAAAGTTGTGGCTGTTCCTTCAAAACCCTTTGAAAACCCGGCGGGTGGTATTTGTTGAAGGTTTTTTTAAGTGTTGTGCTATACTAACTCAAAACAAATGATTTGATCCAGATGAGGTTGATACGAATCTTTCTCGCGGATGCCAGCAATGTGATTCGGCCCAACGAAGACCTTATGAGGTGCCGGGTGGCGGCGAATCGGCCTGCCGGGACTCACGCCGAATAGCAAAAATCAAAGTTCATCTCTTGGGGTGGGGTTGGAAATTGGGATTGGATGGTCAACAGCTGGTTGCAAAATGCGATTCGGAAAAAGAGAGCAGCAAGGATGGTGTCATCCGCTTGCTCAAGGGCCGGTAAATTCCGCCCGGCGGGTGTGCAAAAAAAGGAGAATTGCTTTCGAGCCAAATTGAAACAATCAGGGAGTGGGATTGATGGGAAACAGAGTTCATTGTTCTTTTTGTGGTGCGCCGTTGGATACAATGGCGGTGCGGTGTTCCTATTGCGGTATAGAGGTTGAGGGCGTTTCCACCCTCCAGCAACAGGAAGCGCGGATCAAGGAAATTCAAAGCGCTATCAAGGGGCGTAATCCCACCTTCAGCGAAGCGATGGAACTGGCAAGATTGTTCATGGCTGTTGGAAAAAATGCCCACGCCGAGGATTGTTTGAGGCGGGCAATTGAACTGGAACCAAATGCACCTCATCCACGGTTGCTGCTTTGTTTGTCTTTGCTGGGGTTTAATCGCCAGGCGGCCAGCTCTCGGGTGTATGAAGACGAGATATTGAAGCAGTACGCCTGGCTTCATGAGCATCACCGGGATTTGCCGGAGGTTGAATGGTTGGGGTATTTTCTGGAATTGGAACGGTTGATGTGGGGCGGGGATTGGCGGAGGGGCATCGAGAAAGGCGCTGCTGCGGTTGAAAAATATCCCGATAATTATCTGTTGCAATTTATGTATGGTCTGGCGTTGATGCACTTTGGGGATACCAAGAATCTGAAGCTGGAGGATTACCGAAAAGCCTTGCATTATTTCAAGTTGTCGGCAGAACTCAATCCCGAATTTGTCCCCGCTGTGAAGAACGCCAGTGCACTGGAGGATTACCTGAAAGGGTAATCATCCTTGCAGGGATGCGGGTTACATAATTATCCGGTGCCTGCCAAAAAATTCATACTTGACAGGCTGCCAGCCGTATTGTATATTTGAATCACCTTGATGGTTTTTTGTTTTGTTAAAATATGAAACGTTTCATATTTTAACAATAGGTCGTTGGTTCTGAATCCTCCTCTTTCAGCCACCCATGTCTCCAAAATTCCTCAATCCCTACGGCGCATTTTCAGATGACGGGCGCGAATATCATATCCATACCCCGTTCACCCCGCGCCCGTGGAGCAATGTTATCAGCAACGGCGATTACAGCCTGATCATCTCCCAGACCGGCTCCGGTTACAGCTGGCGGGGCAATGCCGGCCAGAATCGCATTACTCGTTCCTTTCAAGACCTGATCCGTGATAACTGGGGGAAGTACCTGTATATCCGCGATCTGGAAAGTGGGCAGTTCTGGTCGGCAACTTATCGGCCGGTTATGGCTCAGGTGGATTTTTACCAGGTGGCTCACGGAATCGGCTATTCCCGTTTTACCCAGCAAATCCACGGTATTCACAGTGTCCTGACCGTTTTTATCGCTCCTGATGACCCGATCGAGATCTGGCAGCTGACCCTGACCAACCGATCCGGCCGGCCGCGCCGCCTGGACGTGACTTCTTACCTCGAATGGCTGCTCGGTTTTGCGCCGGATGAACATCGCGAGTTTCACAAATTGTTCATCGAAACCCGCGCCGATGTGCCCGTCAGCGCGGTGTTTGCACGCAAATTCCTGTGGGGCTTCCCCGATGAACTCGGCCGCTACAACAACATCAACTGGCCGTACACCGCCTTTCATGCCGTCAGCCGTCCGCTCAAATCGTACGACTGCGACAAAGAATCCTTCCTTGGCCTGTACCGCAACGATGACTCTCCTCAGGCGATGTTGACGCAAAGGCTGGCTGGCCGCACCGGGCGGTTTGGGGATGCGATTGCCGCCCTGCAGGTCGAGGTTACCATCGAGCCGGAAGAATGTCAGATGCTGGTCTTTACCCTCGGCGCGGCTGAGGACGGTAAAGAGGATGCCCATGACCTGATTATCCGTTATACCCATCCCGAAGCCAGCCGGCAAACACTGGAAGCCGTCCGCCAATTCTGGGCCGGTTTCCTCGAGCCAGAACAGGTACAAACACCGGATGAAGCTCTCAACTTGATGACCAATATCTGGTTGAAGTATCAGGCCATTTCGGCTCGGTTGTGGGCTAAAGCCGGGCCGTATCAGGTTTCGGCCGGTTACGGTTTTCGCGATCAATTGCAGGACAGCCTGATTTTTCTGCCAGCTCGCCCCGATTTAACCCGCCGCCAGATTCTTCTGCATGCTTCCCAGCAATTCATTGAAGGGGACGTTTTGCACTGGTGGTTTTCCATCCGCGGGGGCGGGCCGCGCACCAATTGCTCGGATGACCTGTTATGGCTTCCATTCATTCTGACGGCTTATCTTAAAGAAACCGCCGATTACGCCATTTTAGACGAACCGATCCCCTACCTTAACGCCCCGCCCGAATCGCTCTACGCCCACTGCAAGCGTGCCATCGAGCGGGCTTTTTCGCGCTTTTCACCGCGCGGCGTGCCGCTGATGGGCGACCACGACTGGAACGACGGCCTGAACGCCGTCGGCACCCGCCTGATTGGGGAAAGCTTCTGGGTGGGGGAGTTCCTCTACCTGATTTTGGGGGATTTCATTCCGCTGGCGCGCCGGCAGGCAGACGATGTCTTTGCGCAGCAGTGTGAGGAAGTCCGCAGATGCTTGAAAGAGGCGATCAACCGTCACGGCTGGGACGGCGAGTGGTACCTGCAGGGCACCACCGATGAGGGTTTGCCGCTTGGTTCGCCTCATAACGACGAGGGCCGCATTTTCCTCATGCCCAACATCTGGGCGGTCATCAGCGGGGTTGCGGAAGGTGAACGCGCTGTCCGTACCCTCCAGTCGGTTACCGATTACCTGATGAAAGATTACGGGACGCTGCTCAATTATCCGGCTTTTACCTCGCCGCGCAGTGATATCGGCTACGTGACCCGTTACGCGCCCGGCTTGCGCGAAAACGGCGGGGTCTATACTCACGCCGCGGTGTGGTCGGTGTGGGCGTATGTGCAGGTGGGTGACGCGGAACGGGCCTATGAAGCCTACCGCAAGATCTGCCCCCCCAACCGTAGTGTGGATATAGATATTTATAAGGCTGAACCATACGTCACCCCCGGCAACATTGACGGCCCGCTTTCGGCGTACTACGGGCGGGGTGGATGGACGTGGTACACCGGCTCGGCGCAGTGGCTACAACGGGCTGCTACCCACTGGCTGCTGGGAATTTCGCCCGAGGAGGGCGGTTTGCGGCTGGAGCCGTGCATACCGGCCGACTGGGATGGCTTTCGGGTGCGTCGTCCGTTTCGCAACGCCGTATACGAGATCACGGTTCGCAACCCGCAGCATGTCAGCCGGGGCATCCGTTCACTCAGCGTGGACGGATGCCCGCTCAATTCCAATTTGCTCCCCGTCTTTGGGGATGGCCTTACCCACCTGGTTGAAGCAGTCATGGGATAAAACAACTGGAAAAGGAGGTGCCAGGCGAAAGAAGAACTTAATTATTCCCTCACCCGTTTCTGTCGTTTCCAATCTTTTTGTAACCGACCAAGGAGAAGAGGATGAAAACCAAACTTAAATTCTTGAATGTATTGTTTGTGGTGGTTTTAGCCGTCAGCCTGGCAGCCTGTGCAACACCGGCGGCAACCACCCCGCCGCCTCAGCCGACCACTCCGCCACAGCCAACCCAGGCCGAACAGCCAACCACACCGCCCCAGCCCACTGCCGAACCCCCCAAACCGGCAGAACCGGTCACCCTGCGCTACGCCAACTGGAATCTGGGCACCGAGGAAGAAAACAACATCCAGCGGCAACTGGTCAAAGCCTACACGGACGCCAATCCGCACGTTACGATTGAGTTTGTGGATATGTCCGCCGAGGGGGGCTGGGAAGTCAACCTGACCAACTATGCCGCCAAGGGCCAGTTACCGGATGTGTTCATGGCTAACAATGTGCCGTTGTACGTCAAGAATGGCTGGCTGGCCGATCTGACCCCGCTGGTCAGTGAGGATGCCGACTGGCAGAAAGTGCCGCAGGCGATGAAGGACGCCGTTACCTACAGCGGCAAGGTGCTGGGTTTACCGGCGGCGCAGTTCATCATGGGCTACTTCGTCAACAAGGAATTGTACGATGCAGCCAATCTGGATGCGCCGGAATACGGCGTATCGCCGGATGAATTCTTTGAAACGGCCAAAGCGCTGACCAATATCCCACAGGGCATTCTGGGTTTGGACGAGCTGGAGTTCATCCTCGGCTGGTACCCCAGCACGCTGGACAGCAACCTGAAGTGGTTCAGTTTTGATGGCGAAAAGATGAACTACAACTCCCCGGCTTTCAAGGCAGCAATTGCCAAACTGACCGAAATGAAGCCCTACACCTGGCAGGGCCTGACCGACGAGCAAAAGGCCAATTTCAAATCGGTGGGGCCGTGGGAACTGTTCCTGAATCAGGAAGTCGGCGCCCGCTGGGATGCCTCCTGGAACGTGCCGAATTACGTCCAGAATGCCACCTTTGACTGGGACTTCATCGGTATCCCCGGCGGCAATCAGGCGCTGGTGCTGGATATCATCGTCGTTTCCAAGACCACCGCTAATCTGGAAGAAGCCTACAAATTTGCCAAGTGGATGACATTCTCCAGCGAGGCATACGCCAAAGAGGCCGAACTTGCCAAGGCGATGGGGTCGGCGCCCAAACTGCCGGTAGCTATGGACGAGGCATCTCTGGAACTGTACAAGTCCTTTGTGAACAAACCGGGTGTGATTGCCGCCTTGCAAAATCTGGATAACAGTCTGGTTGAATCGCTGGCCAAGATTGTGCCCGGCTACATCAACGCTCGCTGGGAGGGCAAACCCGGCATTGATATCGGCGAGGACAAAGATGTGAATATGTGGTACATGTTCAACTTTGCGCCGGAAGGCCGCTTCAAGTACGAGGATTACGCCGCCAAACTGGAAGAATTTGCCAACAAGATCATGGCGGATGCCCGCGCCGAACTGGGCAAGTAAGTTGTGAACGAGGGGGCGCTGCTCCCCACAACGCCCCCTCATTCTATCTATAATAAGGTTAGATGTTCTTTCCCGCTTCATTCCGTCCCCTGCGTGTGATTCATCGGCTGAGGTAAACGGTGGCTGGTCAAACGGCACCCAAAATCTTGAGAGTCGTTCTGACGCTGATCCTGACGGCGGCGATGCTCTACTCGGCTGGCTGCGGGAAAGTTCGTGCGGATGCTGCGTTCACCCCTGAAAAAGAGCGGGTTACAGATACACAACCTGTTGAGGTGGAAATCCGCGCCGATTCTTACGGTTTGCCGCTGCACACCGACCCGTGGACGGCATCTTACGCCAAACCGGCGGTACGGCTGGAGCGCGGGGAGCGGATCGAGATTGATTTTCAGATTGAGCAGTACGGTGATTACATCCTGTACATGGATGTGCTGGCCGGACCCGACCTGATCAGCGCGCCGGAGGGCGTTCTACGCATTAACGGGCAATTACCCGCTGCGGATGTACCGCGGGTTGTCTTTCCGGTTTTTTACCAGAATCGTACAGATGAATTTCCACGCGACCGCTACGGCAACCAGATTCTCATCCCGCAAGAACGGTTAATGCAGTGGACAAGGATGCCGCTGCGGGATGTGACCTTCAGCCGCAGCCTGCCGGTGATTCTCTTTCTGGAAGCCGGGCGGCACTCGCTTTCGCTGGAAATTACCAAAGAATCAATCTACCTGGGCAGTATCTACCTGGAGCGATTTTTTGAGCTGCCGGATTACTCGCAGTACCTCGCTGCTCGGCCTGCCGCTGATTCCAGCGGGGTGATGATTACCCTGGAAGCCGAATTGCCGGCCTACAAAAACGACACCACCATCCGGCCGATCAACAGCCGCAGTCTTTCGGTCAGCCCGTATGAAACCAACCGTCTGCTGCTCAATACGCTCGGCGGTGAAAGCTGGCAGCGCAGCGGCAGCACGGTTTACTACCGTTTTTCGGTGCCGCAGGACGGTTATTACCACATCACCCTGCGCGCCCTGCAAAACACGAAAAACAATTTTACGGTCTTCCGCCGCTTCTGGATTGACGGCGAGGTGCCGTTTGCCGAGTTGAACGAAGTCCCGTTCCCCTATGATGCCGAGTGGAAGAACGTAACCCTTGGCGGGGAACAACCCTACCGGATTTACCTGACCCGCGGAGAGCATGTGCTGGGCATTGAAGCCACCCATTCGCCCTACGGCCGCGCTATTGAAAATATCCAGCAGGAATTGCGTCAGATCAATCAATTATCGCTGGAAATCAAGCGGTTGACCGGCAATCAGGTTGACCGTTACAAGGAATGGGTGCTTTCGGATTACATCCCGAATATCGGCGAACGATTACAGGGTATTCTGGAAAAACTGCGTGTAGATAAGACATTTTTGGAGAGTCTGAATCAGGGACGCGCCTCCCAGGAAATTCTCTCCTACCAGATCGCCATGGATAACCTCGCCTTTCTGGCGGCGGATGTGGATAAAATTCCGCTCCACATGGGGCGCCTTTCGGAGGGCAGCAGTTCCGCTGCCCAGCGTTTGAGCGGCCTGCAATCCTCACTGGAGAGTCAGCCGCTGGTGCTGGATAAAATCTTCATCCACACGGCTGATGTGACCCCGCCGCCGGTGCGGGTTGACCCGCTTGAATCGTTTTTGGAAAGCGTGCGGCGCTTCTGGCACTCTTTTAAACCCGACCCGTACTACACTCCCGGCGCCGCTCAGGACGAGCTGGAAGTGTGGGTCAACCGGCCGCGTCAATATGTGGATTTGCTGCAAACCCTGACGGATCAAAACTTCACTCCCCAAACCGGTATCCGGGTCAAGTTTGCGATCATGCCGGACGAGTCGAAACTGGTGCTGGCCAATGCGGCCGGCATTCAGCCGGATGTGGCGCTGGGAGTCAGCACCCACATTCCCTATGAATTGGCCATTCGCAACGCTCTCTACGACCTGCGCAGTTTTGAGGATTTCGACGAATACATCCGCATTTACTCGCCGGGCGCCCTGCTCAGTTACATTATCAACGATTCGGTCTATGCGATTCCCGAAACGCAGGATTTTTGGGTGACGTTCTACCGTCAGGATATCCTCGATTCGCTCGGCTTACCGGTGCCGAAAACCTGGGACGAGGTGCTGGAGATCCTGCCGGAATTGCAGCGCTACGGCTTGAATTACAACACCCCGCTTTCCAGCGGCAGCGGTTTCAAGGGTTATCTGATGACCGCCCCGTTCTTGTTCAACTTCGGGGCGCAACTCTACAGCCCGGACGGCTTTTCCTCCGGACTGGGCAGCGAGGAGGCCATCCGCGCCGTGCGCTTCATGGCAGAGTGCTTCACAATTTACGGTATGCCGTTAACTACCTCCAGTTTTTATGAAAGTTTCCGGCAAGGCAGCTTGCCGATTGGCATCTCCAACTTCGAAACTTATCTCAAACTCACCACGGCTGCGCCGGAGATTCGCGGGCTGTGGGGGATTGACCTTTACCCGGCCACCGTCCTGCCGAACGGCACCCAAAATCGTTATGCCACCGGCTCGGCGCAGGCCAGTATCCTTTTTAAAGCCACCGACCGTCCGGCTGAAGCCTGGCAATTTTTGAAGTGGTGGATGTCCACCCCGACTCAGGTGGATTTTCAGCAACAGTTGATTTTGAATTACGGGATCGAGTACCTGTGGAATTCCGCCAATCTGGAGGCGTTTCAATACTTACCGATTCCGGATGAACACAAAGCGGTTATTTTGGAGCAGTGGCAGTGGCTGCAAGAGCCGGTCAAGCTGCCCGGCAGTTACATGCAGGAACGCGAATTGAGCAACGCCTGGAACCGGATAGTGTTCGACGGTGTCAATCCGCGGGTGGCGATTGATGCGGCTATCTTGACCATCAACCGCGAGATTACCCGCAAGATGGAAGAGTTCGGTTACCTGCAAAACGGGCAGAAAGTCAGGGAGTTCAAGGTGCCTACTTTGGATACGGTGAAGGGATGGATGGCCCATGCAAAGTGAGCGGTTGATGAACGCGGAACATCCCCTGAAACGCTGGGCGGTTAAAGAGGGCAGTGCGTATGCTTTTCTCTCTCCCTATGCGCTGATGTTTCTTATCTTCATCGTTGCGCCGGTGGTGATGGCCGCTTTGCTTTCCTTTACCTTCTTCGATACCATTCAATTCCCGCGCTGGATCGGACTGAAAAATTACATCGTCCTGCTTACGCAGGATGACATTTTCATGCGTTATGTCCTGCCGAATACGATCCAATTCGCGGTGATTGTCGGGCCGGGCGGTTATGCACTGGCATTTCTGCTGGCGTGGATGCTGGCGCAGCTACCGCGCATTCCGCGGGCGGTATTTGCCCTCATCCTGTATTCGCCTTCGATGACCGGCGGTGTGGCGATGACGGTGGTCTGGCAGGCGTTCTTCAGCGGTGACCCGAACGGCTACCTCAACAGTTTTTTGCTCCAGCTCAACCTGATTCAGGAGCCGATTCAATGGCTGCAATCGCCGCAGTACCTCATGCCGGTGATGATTCTTGTGACTTTGTGGAGCAGCATGGGGATCGGATTTCTGGCGATGCTGGCGGGGATTCTGGAAATCAACCCGGAACTGTACGAAGCGGCGGCGATTGACGGGCTGAGCAGCCGGTTTCAGGAAATTTTCTACATCACCATCCCCTCGATGAAGCCGCAAATGCTGTTCGGGGCGGTGATGGCGATTGTCTCCACTTTTCAAGCCGGTGCCATCGGGGTCACCCTGTCCGGCAGCAACCCCACTCCGCAGTATGCCGGCCAGTTGATTGTCAATCATATTGAAGATTATGGCTTTCTGCGCTATGAAATGGGCTACGCGGCAGCCGTTTCGGTGGTGCTGCTTCTGATGGTCTTGTTCTTTGCGCGGGTTGCAAACCGCCTGTTTGGTTCGGAGGAGTGAGGCGTGTTGCGCAAATGGCGGCATAAGTTGTTTGGTCTTCGCAACAGCGGCATTAACCCGCGCGGATTCCACGTCAGCCAGTTGCAGTTTTACATTGTGCTGGTACCGCTGGCGGTTGTCATGGTATTGCCGATTATCTTCATCTTTTCACACGCCTTCAAACCGCCGGAGGAGTTGTTTGCCTATCCGCCGCGTTTCTTTGTGGTCAATCCCACCCTCAAGAATTTTAACGACCTGTTCAACCGCTTTTCGACCTCCGGCGTGCCGGTAAGCCGCTATCTGTTCAACAGTATCTTGATCACGGTAGTGACGGTCTTCATTTCCATTTTTGTTTCCAGCATGGCGGCGTTTGTGCTTTCCAAAAAACGGTTTGGACTGAAGAAAACCCTGTTTGCCGTGAACACCGTTGCGTTGATGTTCGTTCCGATTGCCGTGACCATCCCCCGCTTTCTGGTCATTGAACGGCTGAATCTGTTGGATACCTTTTGGGTGCACATCCTGCCGATGCTGGCGCTGCCGGTCGGCCTGTTCCTGATCAAGCAGTTCATTGACGGCATTCCCAACGAGGTAGTCGAGGCGGCCCAAATTGACGGGGCTTCTGACTTCAACATCTACTGGACGATCATCCTGCCGATGATTCGCCCGGCAATTGCCACCATTGCCATTCTCACCTTTCAAGCCACCTGGAACAATGCCGAAATTTCCAATCTCTACATTACCACCGAAAACTTGAAGACCTTTGCCTTTTACCTGACAACACTGACTTCCACCACCGCCGGGGCGAACCCGGTCGCGGGGCAGGGGATTGCGGCGGCGGCTTCCCTGATCATGTTCCTGCCAAACTTGATCATCTTCCTGATTTTGCAAAGTCAGGTGATGAGCACCATGTCGCATTCGGGTTTGAAATGAAAAGACTGCTGCGGATGGGGCTGCTTGGGCTGGTGGTTTTGGTGCTGGCGGGAAGTCTGCCCCAGCCGGTAGAAGCGCTGACGCCCTACCGCACCTGGGCGCTCGGCCCTCAGGGTCGGCTGTATCTGACGCAGGATGCCTACATCCCGCTTACCGAAATCGAACTTCCGATTAACGCCGCCGAAGACCTGTTCATCACCGCCGACGGGCAGATTTACATCGCTGATACCGGCAACGGGCGCATTTTGCGCCTGCAAAATCATACTGTCGTCGCGGAATACGGCAAGGGGGTGCTGGAAAAGCCTACCGGGGTGTTTGTGGATGAGGATGGGATAATTTACGTGGCAGATGCCGGTAAAAATCACGTGGTCATTTTGGCGGCGGATGGCAGCCTTATTCACGAGTTCGGCCGTCCAAACGAGCCGCTCTTCGGGCGGCGGGCGGAGTTCCTCCCGCGCAAACTGGTGGTGGATGCCCGCAAGAATATTTACGTGATCAGCGAAGCCTCGGTCAACGGGGTGGTGCAGATGAACCCGACCGGGCAGTTCATCGGTTACTTTGCCGCCAACACCGCCGAGATGTCGCTCAAGATGATCTTGCAGCGCATGTTCCTGACCCGTGAGCAGCTGGAACAGTTCATCAAGAACGAAGCGGCCTCGCCTTCCAACCTGGCGATTGACCGCCGCTCGTTGATTTACACGGTAACGGCCGGCACCGCTCCGCGTAAGAGTATCCGCAAGTTTACCATTGCCGGTAAAAACATTTTCCCGGATACTTTTGGGTCGTCCAGTTTTCGGGATGTGCATATCAGCGATGAGGGGCTGCTGACGGCGGTGGACGCCAACGGGGTGATTTACGAGTATGTCGAAAACGGCATGCTGCTGTTCGTGTTCGGTGCGCCTGATCAGGGTGAGCAGCGCCGCGGTACCCTGCGCAACCCGACCGGCATTGCCCGTTTTGGAGAAAACCTGTATGTCCTCGATAAGGACAAAAACGCGCTGACGGTTTTTCAGACCACTGCCTTTGCCCGGCTGGTGCATGAGGGCGTCCGCCGCTATGTGGAAGGTTTTTACAGCGAAGCCAAACCCTACTTTGAGGAAGTTCTCAACTACAACGGCTCTTTCATCATGACCTATCAGGCAATTGGAGATGCTTACTTTAAGGAAGGCAACTACGCCGAAGCCCTGACCGCTTACCGTTACGCCGAAGACCGCAAGGGCTATTCCGAAGCCTTTTGGGAATTGCGCAATGCGGTTTTGCAGCGTCATCTGGCGCAGTTTTTGGGGGCGCTGGTGGCGCTGAGTGTGGTGCAGGGGATTGGGCGGCGGCTCGACCGCCGTTTTGGCTGGTTCGATCCGCTCCGCCGGGCGGGGGAGCGGCTGCGGGGCTGGCGGCTGGTGGATGATTTTGTGTTCCTGTTCCGCTTCATTGGTCAGCCGGCGGATAGTTTTTACTACATCAAGCGCAATTTACGCGGCAGTGTCGCCTTTGCTTTGCTGCTGTACGGCTGGATTATTGCGGTGCGGCTGTTGACGCTGTACTGGACGGGGTTCATTTTCAACCCCTATGCTTCGGCGGAGGATGTACCGGTTGCCAGCGAGGTAGTCACCCTAATGATTGGGCTGGGTTTGTGGAACATTGCCAATTACCTGATTTCAACCATCACCGATGGAGAGGGGCGTTTTCGGGATGTGTTCATCGGCAGCGCATACAGTCTGTTCCCCTATGCGTTGTTTGCCCTGCCGCTGGCATTGTTGTCCAATCTGCTGACGTTGAATGAGGTGTTCATCTACACCTTCAGCCGCGATTTAATTTACGCCTGGTGTGCCTTGATGCTGTTGATCATGGTGATGGAGATCCATAATTACTCGTTTGTCGAGACCCTGCGTAACATCGGACTGACGCTCTTTACGATGCTGATGTTTCTTCTGACGGCGTATGTCTTCTTTGTTCTGTCCAATCAGTTGCTGGACTTCATCCGGGCAATCATTCAGGAGGTGGGGCTGCGTGGCTGAACGGATCGGGCGATTGGTGCTGGTGTTGATGCTGCTCATTGGGCTGGCGGGGCTGCCGCACGGGTCGGTGGCAGCAATTGACCATCTCCAAAATAATGCGTATAGCCATAACAACACAAAATTGGGGAGTGCCAGACAAACCGAAATCCCACCCGAGTTCCAGCAGGTGGGGGAGAATGAAGCCTTCGTTTTATACGCTCATCCTGCAACCCTCGCCTTCAAGGTATTGGATAAGCGCAGCGGTTACCTGTGGCACTCCAACCTCGATAAACCGGCCCCCGGCGACCGCCTGAACCGCTCGTGGACGGCGTTCGCGGACAGCGCCATCAGCATTGAGTACCTGGATGAGAAAGCCGTCAACAAGCGTATCTCAATCAGCAATGCCGGCACCGTGCTGGATTTTCGTCCCACCGGGCAGGGATTTGAGGCGGATTTGCTGTTCGCTGATTTTGGCATTGGGATGCAGTTAAATGTCCATCTGGAGGCGGATGGAGTGCATGTCGAGATCCCGTTTGCTTCCATCCGGCAGGAAAACCCGGCTTACAAGCTGGGGCTGTTGTACCTGTATCCCTTCATGGGAGCCACCCGCGCCGACGAGGTCAGTGGCTATATCTTGGTTCCGGATGGCAGCGGCAGTGTGATTCCGTTGGCAGCCACCACCAAAGCCCGCACCATGTTTTACGGGCGCTATTACGGACCGGATTTGGGGATGATTGCGCAGCTGCCGTTTGACCCGAACATCAACCGACCGTACCGCCTGAGCCTGCCGGTGATGGGTATGGTGCATGGTGAAGGCCGGAATGCTTACCTGTCCATTGTCGAAGAGGGATCGGCTTACGCCGAACTACACGTTCACCCGTCCGGTATCATCACCAATTTCAACTTTGCCTACCACGCCTTTATTTATAACCAGAGTTACTTTCAGGCCACCAACCGGGCCGGCGCCGGGGTGACTACCTTGCAAAAAGAGACCAACGTATTTGATATCAAAGTGCGTTACCGTTTTTTGACCGGCGTTGAGAGCGATTATGTCGGCTTGGCGCGCAGTTACCGGCAGTTCTTGCTGGAAAAGGGCTGGCTCAAACCGGTTTCTACCGGCGGTGATTCAATTGGCATTCATCTCGAATTTTTGGGCGGTGATAAGGAAAAAGTTTTGCTGTGGAACCGCATGATTCCGATGACGACGGTCGAGCAGATGCGCGCCATTCTGGATGACCTGCAAATTCAGCGGGTTGAAGCGGTCTACTACGGCTGGCAGCCGCTGGGCGCGGCCAGCATGCCGGGTGATTCTTTGCGGCTGGACCGAAATTTGGGCAGCCTTGCCGAATTACGGGCAGTTTCGGAGCGGTTATCCGCAAACGGGGGTCGCTTGTACCTGTATGCCGATCCGCAGGCAGCCTTGCGTGATGAAGGCGGCTATTCGCCACGCCGTGATCTGGCAATGGCAATTACCGGCGTCTACATGATCGGGTACAACCGTTACAAGGTTTCTTACTACCTGAATGCCGATTCACTTGCCCGCCGTTTGACTCGGCTGGCTGACCAGACCGACGAGAAACTCGCCGCCGGACTGGCGCTGGATCAACTGGGGACGATGCTGTACAGCGATTTTCGCGCAAACCCGGCGCTGAATCGTGAGCAGACTTTGCGCCGCTATCAGCAATTGCTGGGGGAATTGCCCACTCCGCTGGCTTTTTACAACCCAAACGCCTATGTCTTTGGCTGGATGCAGGGTTATTTCGACATGCCGCTGGATGACAGCGGTTACATCTTCACCAGCGAGAGCGTTCCGTTTTTGCCGATTGTGCTTGCCGGTACGGTGGCGTATTACGGGCCGCCGCTGAATTTTTCATCCGACCCGCAGGGTGACCGCCTCAGACATGCCGATTATGGCATTTACCCGTCCTTCTTCCTCTCTCACGAAGTGACCGCCAAAATTTTGAGAACCTCATCCAGTTGGGTTTTTACCTCGGCCTATGCTCAGTGGGAAAAGGAAGTGAAGGAAACTTACCGCTGGCTGAATGAACTGCTCGGGCCGGCGGTGGGGCAGGGGATCATTGCCCGACAGAAACTGGCAGCGGGGGTGTTTGCCACCACCTATGCCAACGGCTATCGGGTGATTGTCAACTACACCGATCAGCCATTCACAACGGAAAACGGTCTGGTTGTACCGGCACGGGATGCGCGGGGTGTGATGGGAGGGCAGCCATGAATCTGCGCAAACTGCTGCGCAACGAAATTCCGCCTTCGGTGCGGGAGGCTTTGAGCGGTTACGGCTTTGTGCTGATCTGGCTGGCGGGTTTTGGGCTGTTTACCCTCTTTCCGTTGATCGAGACTTTTCGGTACAGTCTGCATCAGGTCACAGTAACGGCCACCGGCATTGACCTGAACTTTGTGCGCTGGGCTAACTACACCCGTGCGCTGTTCACCGACCCGACGTTTGTGCAGCTGGTCATCGAATACGCCCTCGAAACCCTGATTTCCACGCCGATTGTGTTGATCTTTGCGATGATCATCGCCCTGTTCCTGAATCTGGATTTTCCGCTCAAAGGGATTTTCCGCACAATTTTCTTCCTGCCGGTGATCATCACCAGCGGCCCGGTCATTCGTGAACTGATTGCCCAGGGGGTGACTTCGGTGCCGGAATTTGCCAATCTGGCGGCGGTGTCTCAATTCCTGCAAGACCTGCCGGTCTATTTGCGCAATCCGATTCAGTACCTTTTGACCTCGTTCATCATCATTTTCTGGTTTTCGGGCGTTCAGATTCTGATTTATCTGGCCAGTTTGCAAAAAATTGACCGCAGCGTGTACGAAGCCGCCGCCATGGACGGAGCTTCGGCGTGGGTTTCCTTCTGGAAAATTACCCTGCCTTCGCTTTCCACAACCACGGTGATCAATGCGGTGTATACCATCATCACGCTTTCCCATTTTTCCGAAAACAAGGTGGTGCGTTACATTTATAGCCAGACCTACGCCGTGCAGGGCGGAATTGGCTACGCCAGCGCGATGGCTTTTATCTACTTTGGGGTGTTGATCGTGCTGTTGGCGGTCACGTATTTGATTCTGCGCGGGGGAGGGAGGAAATGAAGCCATGCTGAAACGGATTTTTGCGCGTTGGGACTACGACCGCATCCGTGCAGCGCTGTTCGGCAGCCGAACGCATTACGGATTGGTCTTTCTCTTGATTCTTTACACAGTGCTGGCGGTGATTGCCTTTGTCTATCTCTACCCGCTGTTGTATATGTTCATCACCAGCATGAAAAGCCCGCAAGACCTGCTCAACCCAATGGTGCAATGGGTGCCGACTCAGTTTTATGTGGAAAATTACCTCAAAGCCTACCGGGTGTTGAATTACCCGCAGACCTTTCTAAACTCGGTGCTGACCAGTCTGCTGCCTTCGTTAATTCAAGCGGTGGTGTGTTCGCTGGTCGGTTACGGCTTGGCTCGCTACCGCTTTCCGGGCAAGCGACTCATCTTTCTGCTGATGCTGGCAACGTTTATCATCCCTCCTCAAAACACAGTACTGCCCCAAATGCTCACTTACAAGGAATACGGCTTGCTGGGCAACATCCTCTCGCTGCTTCTGCCGGCGGCGGTCGGGCAGGGGTTCAAAAGCGCCATCTTCATTCTCATCTTTTATCAATCGTTCAGCACCATTCCCAAAGTGCTGGAGGAATCGGCGCGACTGGACGGCGCTTCGGATTTGACCATCTTCCTTCGTATTGCGCTGCCAAACGCCCTGCCGGCTTATGTGGTGACGATTTTGTTCTCAACGGTCTGGTACTGGAACGAAACTTTCCTGACGGTCATCTTTCTGGAAGGCGGCATTCAAACCCTGCCAATGCAGTTGAGCAAGTTTGTGCAGGCTTATGAAAATCTCTACCCGCCGGGGGTTGTCAACATCTTTGACCGCATCAATGAGGCGGTCAAATTGAGCGGCACCTTTTTGAACATTGTGCCGCTGCTGGTGTTGTATTTCATCTTGCAGCGCTGGTTCGTTGAATCGGTGGAAAGGACGGGAGTTACCGGTGAATAGAGTGATTTTGTTCGGTCTGATTCTGGTTCTCACCCTGACCGGTTGCGTCCAGCCGATGACTCCACCGCCAACCGAATCACCGGCTGTTTCTACCCTGCCACCACAGACAACCCCAACTATTCCTTTGATTAACCCATCCCCAACGGAGATCATCATGCCCACTCTGACACCCTCCCCATCCCCCCTTCCCCCCATCGAAGAGATTATCGAGTACGAGATGAAGGGATCGTTCGACTTTTTTTGGGAACAGGCCAACAGCGATCCTGACAGCCCCGGCTGCGGGCTGATCCGCGACCGTTACCCCGGCGCCGAGGGGATTGCCAGCATTGCCTCGGTCGGTTTTGGCCTGACCGCCTACATCATCGGCGTGGAAAAGGGCTACATTACCCGCCAGCAGGCCGCCGAGCGGGTCAATTGCACGCTGGATACGCTTTTGAAACTGGACAGGGTGGAGGGATTTTACTACCATTTTTTGAACATCCGCACCGGCAAACGGGCCTGGAACAGCGAAGTATCCAACATTGATACCGCCATCTTAATGATGGGGGTGCTTTCGGCGGGGGAGTACTTTGGCGGCGAAATTGCCGAGAAAGCCCGCCGGATTTACGATGAAATCAACTGGCGCTGGTTTGTGGATGAGAACCGCGACCTGTTCTACATGGGCTATTACCCCGAAAAGGGCTTTGAAGGCCACTGGGATTTTTACGCCGAGCAACTCATGCTCTACATTCTGGCGGCGGGTTCCGATTCTTACCCGATTGATCCGGATGTATATTACGCCTTCACCCGCCACTATGTCACCTACGGCGATGGCCAGCCCTTCATCCACTCGTGGTTTCATTCAATTTTTACCTACCAGTTCAGTCACGCCTGGATTGATTTTCGCAACCTTGTAGATCGCGACGGGGTTAATTGGTTCCAAAACTCGGTGGAGGCCTCACTGGCGCATTACAATTACGCCGTGCGCATGCAAAACAAGTTCAAGACAATCGGCCCGAATGCCTGGGGGCTGACCGCCTGCGACGGCCCGGACGGTTACGATGGACGCTACGGCGCGCCGCCCTCCGGTTACGATAACACCGTCCACCGCGTGGATGACACCGTCCCGCCGGCCGGGGCGATTGGCTCGATCATCTTTTTGCCGGAACAGGTTAAACAAGCCATGCTGAATTACTACTCCATCGAACGACTCAAAGGCCGCTATGGGTTCATGGATGCTTACAACCTCAGTCGCAACTGGTTTGCCAGCGACGTGATCGGCATTGATAAGGGCATCTCGCTGCTGATGCTGGCTAATTACCAGAACGACTGGATCTACCCTTTGGTGATGAACAGTGAACCGATCATCAAAGGTCTGGAACGATTGGAATTCCGGCAGGTAAGGGAGTGAGCAGATGACGACCATCCGCGATGTTGCCAAACGTGCCAAAGTGAGTGTGACGGCGGCTTCCTACGCGCTGAACAATACCGGCACAATCAGCGAGGAAACCCGCCAGCGCGTCCTCAAAGCCGCAAGCGAGTTGAATTACTACCCGAATGCCTTTGCCCGCCACCTGAAAAAACGCAAGACGCTCACGCTGGGGGTTTTCATTACCAGTTTTGGCGGTCAATTCTACGAAGAAATTTTGGAGGGCATTCATCAGACGGTCTTAAAAACTGAGTACGAATTAATCGTCTGCCCGCAGGCGCGTTCGCTGCGCAAGATGCTGACTCAGCGGCAGGTGGACGGTGGGATCGTGTTCGATTACAAGGTCAGCAGCGAGATCTTGCTCAAACTGGTTTCGCCCCGCTTTCCCATTGTGGTGATGGATCGCTACATCGAGCATGAGTGCATTTTGCCGTTGCTGCTGGATAACGCGCAGGGAGTTGGCGAGGCTTTCGACCATCTCTTTGAGCAGGGCTGCCGCCGGATGGCTTTCATCGCCGGGGCGGTGGACTCCCTGGATAACACCGAGCGCCGCCAAACGTTTTTGGAAAAGGCCGCCGATAAGGGCTTGAGCGTACCCATCTATCAGGGTAATTTTACCCGTCTGAGCGGTTACGACATCGGGCGGATGATGATTGCCGCCGGCGATTTGCCCGAAGCCGTCTTTTGCGCCAATGATCAGATGGCAATTGGCTTCATCGAGGCGTTGAAAGAGGCCGGGCTGCGCGCGCCGCAGGATGTGGCGGTGGTGGGCTTTGATGACATTCTCATTGCCCGTTACATGCAGCCTTCCCTTACGACGGTGGGCGCTTCGCGCTTCGAATGGGGCGCCCAGGCTGCCACCCAGTTGATTCGGTTTCTGGAAGAGGGGCAGCCGTTCGAGCAACGGCGGATTCCCACCCATTTAATCGTGCGTGAATCCTCGCTACGAGCGCCAACCCATTCATTAATTACAGGATGATCAGCGTGGCTTCCTTTGAAATTCACTCCCAACAATTCTGGTACAACGACCGGCCGCTCCTGATTCAGGCCGGTGAATTTCATTACTTTCGTTCCCCCTTTGAAACCTGGCGCGAACGGCTAAAACTGCTTCAAAAAGCCGGTTTCAACACGGTTGCGGCTTACATCCCCTGGCTGTGGCACGAACCCGAACCGGGCAGTCCGGATCTGACCGGCCGGACTCATCCCCTGCGCAATCTGGTTGGTTTTTTGGACCTTGCGGCCGAGATGGGTTTGTTCATCATCGCCCGTCCCGGCCCGTATATCATGGCCGAGACGATCAACGAGGGCATACCGCCGTGGTTTTTTGAGCGCCATCCGCAGGCAGCGGTCGTGGATCAGCGCGGGCAGGCGCAGAACATCGCCAGTTACCTGCATCCCGACTTTTTGGCCGGGGTACAGCAGTGGTACCGGGCGGTATTTGAGGCGCTGGCGCCCCGTCAGGTGACACGCGGCGGCAAAATCCTGATGATTCAACTGGACAACGAGATGGGCATGCCCCATTGGGTGCGCCGGATGTTCGATCTCAACCCGCACACTCTGGCGCGGTTTGCTGCGTTTGTGGAAAAGAGCAACGCGGGTAATCTTCCGCATGCTTATCCAGAGGGTGACCTGAGGGCTTTCCTGAAAGTGGCCCTCAGTGACCCGGCCAGCCCGGTCGGGGCGCAAGTGGCGGCAGACTACCGCCGCTTTTACCGGACTTACCTGCGGGAATATGCTGCCTTTTTGCGGGACGAAGCCCGCCGCAACGGCATGGAAGTCCCCGCGGTGGTCAACATTCATGGCTTTGCCAACGGCGGCAAGACCTTCCCGATTGGCCTTTCGCAGCTGGTGGAGGTGATGGAGAGCGAGAACATCATCAGCGCAACGGATGTGTATCCGCTCTTTATCGGGGAGGGCAACTTTCATCAGTTGCTGCTGGTCAACGAAATGACCAAAGCCCTCCAAAATCCGGCTCAGCCGCTCTTTTCAATGGAGTTCCAGGCCGGCGGTAACCCCGATTTCGGCAACGGGCAATCTTCGTTCTATGATTTGCACGCCCGTCTGTGCATTTCCGGCGGGATGCGCGGGATTAATCATTACCTCTTTTTCGATGGGGAGAATCACCCGCTGCTCAGCTCGGTGCGCCGGCATGATTGGGGGCATCCCGTCCGCAAGGATGGCACACTGCGCCGCCACTTTCACCGTTACCCGCGCCTTTCGAGTGTGATGGCGGCCTATGCGGATGACCTTTTGCTGGCCCGTCCGCGCTATGTTACCAGAGTTGCCTTTCGACTGGATGATTTTATGAGCGAGGTCTATCACCCGCAGGAAGAGCAGTGGGTGGAGCAGATCACCCATCAGCGCGAGGTGATTTTGTTTGATCAGATTGGGCGCGGGCTGGCGCTGACCCATCGCCCGTTCGATGCAGTTGAAATCAGCCGCGAGCGGTTGGATGCCGGAACCAGCCCCAGCCTGTGGATGATGATCGAACGGCGCTGTTCGCCGGATGTGCAGCAAAAATTAATCGCCTACGCCGAAAGCGGCGGACGGTTGATTTTAATCGGCCGCCTGCCGGTTGAAGATGACCACGGCCGTTCGGCTGAGATGCTGAAACAGGCGCTGGGTATCCAACGGGTTAACACCCACCCGCCATTTCAGCCTGCTGAAATTCGCGCCTTCGACACTCCGCATCTGCCGGTGCGTTTTCTGGAAACGTACACCGGCGACTTTGACGAAGTGTTTGCCTGTACCGGCGATGGCGAGATCGTCGGTTTGATCAAGTCGGTGGGGCGCGGCAGGGTGATGCTGCTGGGAGCGGCTTTGCCCGTCAGCACGCTGGAAGACTTAGCCGTGCTGGATCAAATGGCGGTGAAGATGGGCATCCCGCGCCTGTTTGAGGTGGATGAGTGGCTTGACCTGCGCTTGAGCGAGGGCGAAAACGGGTCGTTCCTGTTTGTCAATAATTATCAGGATGACCCGCTGGAAACGGTCATCCGGCTTGACGGCAAGGGTTTGTTCGGCGGCCGCCCGCTGCGGGTTGAGGCGCGCCGCGGCCTGATTCTGCCGCTGGAGTGGCGGCTGGGCGAGGGGCTGATTCTGCACTACCTGACCGATGAGGTGACTTCCATCCACCGCAGCGCGGGGGAAATTCGGCTGCAAACCAGCGCCCCGCATTTCACCGCAGAGGTCAGCCTGCCGGACGGCTGGCAGGCTGAGGGCGACCGGGTTTTGGAGCAGCGCGGCGGGCAGCGGCGCTTCATCGTACAGGGTGAGGGGGCACTGGTTTTGAAGCGGGCAGGGTGAGGGCTGATCCGGGCAGGGTTTGCATTCTTGCAAATGGTTTCTTCACGCCCGGTAATTTAACGCCAAGACGCTTAGGGTTTGAGTGATATGAGTGTTGACTGCTTTGCGCCTTTGGGTTATATACTGTACAGGTTTTCAGGAATCGGCATGATGATTCTCCGCAAGGGCAGCATGATTTCTTCACACCCTTGTGCTCAGACGGGTGAGTTCCCCCCTCGCTTTGAGAGCGTGGCATTTCATGCAATGCAGCCTTACTCCTCAACCGCTTTGGCAGCCGGCGCAAATTTGCGCTGTTTGATGAAGTAATCCAGCATTACAGCGGCGATAAAGACCATTCCCTTGACAACCTGCTGATTGTAAGAGGGCACTTCGAGCAGATTCAGGCCGTTGGAGAGGATACCGATGATGAAAGCCCCGGCCAGCGTGCCCGGTATACTGCCAATGCCGCCCGCCAGACTGCTGCCGCCCAGCACAGCCGCTGCGATGGCGTCCAATTCCAGTCCGATGCCGATGTTTGGCTGGGCCGACCACAGGCGGGCGGTCAAAATCAGGCCGCTGAGCGCCGCGCAGATGCCGCTGAATACATAGACGCTGAACTTAACCGTGCCGACATTCACACCGGCAAGACGGGTGGTTTCTTCGCCGCCCCCGACGGAGAAAATTCGCAAACCCAGGGGAGTCTGCTTAAGGATCAGGTGTGCCACAATGGCCACGACCAGCAGCACCCAGACCGGTACCGGAACGCCCAGCCAACCGTTCCCGCCCCAAAAAGTGAATGCCTTATCGAGACCGGCAATCGGCCGACCTTGCGTATAGACAAGGGTCAGGCCGCGCCCAATGGCCATGGTCGCCAGAGTTGCCACAAACGGCGGCATCCGACCCCAGACAATCAACGCCCCGTTGAGAAAGCCGATGCCAACCCCGCTGAGTAACCCGATCACAAGGCCGGGATAGGTGCCCAATCCGAGACGGGTAGCCGCGCCGGCCGCCAGCACCCCTGCCAGTGCTGCAGTAGAGCCGACCGACAGGTCAATCCCGCCGGTGATGATGGTAAAGGTCATACCGATGGCAACCAGCGCAATCAACGAGGTTTGCAACGCCACAGTAAGCAGGTTGTTGACGGTCAGAAAGTCGGGGGAGAGCAGGGCAAACCACACCAGAATCACCAGCAGAATCAGATAGGTACTGGCGCGGCGGATAAAACTAAGGAGAGAATTGGAATGATTGCTGGTTTTCATGCACGCACCTTACCTTTCCTCCTCATACCTGACCGGTAGCAGCCTGCATAATCCGGTCTTGGGTGGCTTCCTCACGGCTCATCTCGGCTACCAGACGGCCTTCCCGCATCACCAGAATTCGATCACTGACCCCCAGCACCTCCGGCAACTCGGATGAAATCATCAAGATGGCCATGCCCTGAGCCGCCAGTTCGTTCATCAGGGCGTGAATCTCGGCTTTGGCGCCCACATCCACGCCGCGGGTTGGCTCGTCCAGAATGAGCACTTTGGGGTTGAGTGCCAGCCAGCGGGCGATGACCACTTTCTGCTGGTTGCCACCGGAGAGATTGCGAACCTGCTGATTGAGCGATGGAGTGCGGACACGCAGGCGTTCCACCAGTTGACGCACCAGCTGATTGATGGCGCGAAAGTTGATAAAACTCAAGCGCGACAGGAATTGCAGCAGAACGGCCGCGGCATTATAACGCACACTCTGTTTCAGGAACAGTCCCTGCGCCTTGCGATCTTCCGGTACCAGTCCAATACCCAGACGGATGGCGTCCCGCGGTGAACGCAGTTCGACCCGTTTGCCCTCCAACCAGATTTCACCCTGCCGGAGCGGGTCTGCGCCAAACAGCAGGCGGGCCACGTTGGTGCGTCCCGAACCGACCAGTCCGGCCATGCCGACAATTTCCCCGCGGTGCAACTCAAAGGAAACACCGCGCACTTCTCTGCCGGCATGCAGGTTGACGGCTTTCAATATCGGCGCGCCCCGTTGGGTGGGGCTTTTTGGGAAAAACTCGTTCAACTCTCGTCCGACCATCAACTGCACCAAACGGTTGGGGGTAAATTCGGCGGCGACTCCTTCAGCAACCAGATGGCCGTCCCGCATGACAGCGATCCGGTCGGCCAGTTCAAACACTTCTTCCAAGCGGTGGGAGATGTAAATGAGAGCGACGCCTTCCTCGCGCAGGGTGCGCATCAGTCGAAAAAGTGTTTCGGTTTCGCGGCTGGTCAGTGAACTGGTTGGCTCGTCCAGCGCAATCAGGCGCGCCTGATAGGAGAGGGCTTTAGCAATTTCCACCAGCTGGCGTTCGGCAATGGACAAATCGGCAATTTTGGCGCGTGCCGAGATGTCAATTCCCAGCCGGTCAAGCTCCTGTTGAGCCAGCCGGTAGACCTGCTCCCAGTCCATCCAGCCGCCGAACCGGGTGGGTTCCCGCCCCAAAAAAATGTTCTGCCCGACGGTCAATTCGGGAATCAGAGCCAGTTCCTGGTGAATCATGGTGATGCCCAGTTCCAGCGCCCGGCGTGGCGAGGTGATTTGAACGGGCCGGCCATCCAGAATGATGCTGCCCGAATCCAGCGGCACCACCCCGTTGATGATGTTCATCAGGGTGGACTTGCCGGCGCCGTTTTCGCCTACCAGCGCCATAATTTGACCGCCGTACACTTCCAGACTGACATCGTTGACGGCCTGCACGCCGGGAAAGGACTTGTGGATATGCTCCAGTTTGAGACGGGGGATTGGCTCGGTCATGCAACCTCTTGTGGGACTGGGGGTGGATAAACCATCCACCCCCAGTCGGTCTTTGGAAATGAATTATTTGGTGACCAGATTGAGCGGTACGGGGATGTAGGACTCGACTTTTTCACCGCTCAGGTATTTGACGGCGGTTTCGACCGCCAGTTTACCCATCACGTCCGGCTGCTGAGCGACGGTGGCGGCCAGTTTGCCGTCTTTGACGGCCTGAACGGCGTCGTCAATGGCATCAAAGCCGACGAAGACGATACCAGTGCGTCCGGCGGCTTCAGCGGCCTGAATGGCGCCGAGGATCATCTCATCGTTGTGGGCGAAAACGCCGTTGATTTCGGGCTGGGCTTGCAGGATGTTTTCAAAGACTTTCAGGCCCTTGTCGCGGTTGAAGTCGGCGGTTTGCTGGGCGACGATCTGGGCATCCTTGCAGGAGGTGGACATGTAGTCGTTGAAGCCCTGGCCGCGGTCGCGGGCTGCCGAAGTACCGGCGATGCCCTGTAGTTCCACCACCTTGCCCTTGCCGCCGATGGCCTTGCAGAGGAATTCGGCTGCCATCTTACCGCCGGCGACGTTGTCGGAGGCGATGTGGCTGACGACGGTGCCGCCGTTAGCGCCGCGGTCAACGGTGAAAACGGGGATACCGGCGTCGTTGGCTTTCTGAATGGCAGGGACGACGGCATCGGAGTCGGTTGGGTTGATGAGCAGGGCGGAGACCTTCTTGTTGATCAGGTCTTCGATACCGGCGGTCATCTTGGCGGAGTCGTCCTGGGCATCCACGACGATGAGTTTGACACCGGCGGCATCGGCGGCTTTTTGAGCGCCGTCCCGCAGGGTGACGAAGAAGGGGTTATTGAGGGTCGAAATGACCAGCCCGAGGGTGATTTCAGCCGCGGGTTTGGCGGGGGTAACACCCAGCGATTCGGCGGTGACTAAATTCAGCGGTACGGGGATGTAGGATTCGACTTTTTCACCGCTCAGGTATTTGACGGCGGTTTCGACGGCCATCTTGCCCATCACGTCCGGCTGCTGAGCGACGGTGGCGGCCAGTTTGCCGTTTTTGACGGCCTGAACGGCGTCGTCAATGGCATCGAAGCCGACGAAGACGATACCGGTGCGTCCGGCGGCTTCGGCGGCCTGAATGGCGCCGAGGATCATCTCATCGTTGTGGGCGAAGACGCCGTTGATTTCGGGCTGGGCTTGCAGGATGTTTTCAAAGACTTTCAGGCCCTTGTCGCGGTTGAAGTCGGCGGTTTGCTGGGCGACAATCTGGGCATCCTTGCAGGAGGTGGACATGTAGTCGTTGAAGCCCTGGCCGCGGTCGCGGGCTGCCGAAGTACCGGCGATGCCCTGCAGTTCCACCACCTTGCCCTTGCCGCCGATGGCCTTGCAGAGGAATTCGGCTGCCATCTTGCCGCCGGCGACGTTGTCGGAGGCGATGTGGCTGACGACGGTGCCGCCGTTAGCGCCGCGGTCAACGGTGAAAACGGGGATACCGGCGTCGTTGGCTTTCTGAATGGCAGGGACGACGGCATCGGAGTCGGTTGGGTTGATGAGCAGGGCGGAGACCTTCTTGTTGATCAGGTCTTCGATACCGGCGGTCATTTTGGCGGAGTCGTCCTGGGCATCCACGACGATGAGTTTGACACCGGCGGCATCGGCGGCTTTTTGAGCGCCGTCCCGCAGGGTGACGAAGAAGGGGTTATTGAGGGTCGAAATGACCAGCCCAAGGGTGGTTTCGCCGGTGGGTTGGGTGGGGGCCGTGGTAGGTGTTGCCTGAGGTGCGCAAGCCCCCAGGATCAGCGCAACTAGCATGAACAGGGACACAATCTTAAGCAGGTGTTTCATGGTTCTCCTCCGAGAATTAGACTGGGGTAGGTTTGTACCGCTTGCCGGTACAGGTGGATGGGCAATTGGTTTTTCTTCTTTCTGTAACGGTCATAAACCTCCTTTCCTCTTGGTGAATCGGTCTATCTGGATGGTGGGTTGAAGGCTTTGTGCAGCAGCAACGCCAGCGCAATCACCACGCCTTTGACGACCTGTTCCCACAAGGGGGACACATTCAGCAGATTGAGGCCGTTGTTGAGCGTTTCAATCAGCAGTGTTCCCAGCAGGGTGCCACCCAAGCCGCCCTCTCCACCGGCAAAACTGGTGCCGCCAACCACGACCGCAGCAATGGCGTTGAATTCGTAGCCCTGGCCGATGATTGGCTGGGCCGAGTCGAGACGGGCCACCAGAACCAGCCCGGCCAGTGCGGCACAAAAGCCGGAAATGGCATATACCAGCACAGTCATGCGCTCGATTGGCACGCCGACAAGTCGTGCGGCGTTGGGGTTATCGCCCATCAAGTAGATTTGAGCGCCGAATTTTGTGCGGCTGAGAAAAAGCCACCCAACGATAAACACCAGCAGGGTCAGGATGATTGGCACAGGAATACCGCCAACGACGCCGGTGCCAATCCAGCGGAAAGCCGCCGGTAGGCCGGTGATCGGTTGGCCCTGGGTGTACATCAGTGTCAGACCGCGGGCAACCGTCAACATACCCAGCGTGGCGATGAACGGTGGAATTTTGGCGCGCGAGATCATCAGGCCGTTAATGACGCCCAGCAGCGTGCCGATGGAGAGCGCAGCCAGCACTGACAACCCAACCGGTTGTCCCTGTTTCATCAGGGACGCCCCGATGGTGACCGACAACGCCAGCACCGAGCCGACCGACAGGTCAATTCCGCCGGTCAGGATCACCAGCGTCATGCCAACGCTGATGATGCCGTTGATGGTGGCCTGCCGCAGGATGTTGATCAGATTGGTGGAGGTCAGGAAACGCTCGGAAAGCAGGGAAAGCGCCACAATCAACAGCAGGAATGAAAACACCAACCCGAAGCGCTGCAGGAAGGCGCGCCGGTCAAATGCAGGGGCTTGGGTGGCTGGCTGAGCAGGGGTCATGGCTGCACTCCGCTGGTTGAACCTAGAAAACCACGCCGGAAACCAGAATCACATTGGCGTAGGGGGTGAACTCACCGGTGCGCACCACGGCACGGGCCTGGGCGCAGCGTTCTTTCAATTCCGTGTGGCTGATTTCTTCAAAGGGGGTATCCGGAAGCAGCCGTTTCAACTCCTCCATTACCTGCGGGCTGACCTGAGCAGTTTCACGCGCAACCAGCACTTTTTCCACCCGCATCTCTTCCAGCACGGTACGGACGGTATCTAAAAAAGTGGGAATATTTCTGGTCAGCGCCAGGTCAATTCGCAGGGTTTCGGGGGGAATCGGCAGGCCGGCATCTCCAATCACCAGCAGATCGCCATGACCCAGACTGGCAATGACTTCCGAAAGTGCGATGTTCAGCAGGGGGGTTTTCTTCATGGGTGACGCTCCTTCAGAAATTGAGTGAGTTCTGCGCGGGTGGGCATGGAGGGCTGCGCGCCCGGGCGGGTTACGGCAAGGGCGCCGGCGGCATTGCCCCAGATGACTGCCTCGCGCAGGGGTTGGCCTTCGGCCAGCGCCACACAAAAGGCGGCCGCAAAGGCATCTCCGGCGGCGACCGTGTCCACCACCGTTACCGGGAAAGCCGGCAGTTTTTCCTGACCGCCGGCGGTGACCAGCAGGGCACCTTCTTCGCCCAGCGTGACCACCAGATTGCGCACACCGCTGGTCAGCAGCCGCGCCGCAGCCGCATACAGATCGGCTTCGCCCTCCGCCAGCAGGCGCAGTTCCGGCTGATTCGGCAGCAGGTAATCGGTTTGTGCCAGCAGATCGGCCGGCAGCGGACGGGCCGGGGCCGGGTTCAGTGCCACCGCCAGACCGTGGCGGTGAGCCAGCCGCGCGGCGGCCTGCACGGCTTCCAGCGGGCATTCCAGCTGCATTAGCAGCAGGTCGGCGCCCTCAAAAGCCGCTGCGGACTCCTCAATATCCTGCGGGGTGACCTGCATGTTAGCGCCCGGCGCCACCACAATTGTGTTCTGCCCGCCTGCGTCAAGGGTGATCAGGGCAACGCCGGTGGCGGCTTGCTCGTCGCGGCGGATGAAGGTGGTATCCACACCGTCCCGCCGGACGGTTTCCAGCAGCGCATCGCCAAAGGCATCCCTTCCGACCCGGCCGATCATACGCACTTCGGCGCCCAACCGCGCCGCGGCAACCGCCTGGTTGGCGCCTTTGCCGCCCGGAAAGGTCTGGAAATCGCCGCCGATTAGGGTTTCGCCCGGCTGCGGATGGCGCGGGGCGCGCACGACCAGATCCATGTTCAAACTGCCGACCACGACAATCCTTTTTTTCATACAATCCTCCGTGTGGAAAGACGTTCAACAAGTTGAGTTGGCAGAATGCGGGTGCGCGCCGGTTTGCCGGGCTCGGCAATCCGCTCCAGCAGCAGGGTGACCGCGGCTTCGGCGAGGGCGGCTTTATCCTGCCGGATGGTGGTGAGGGGCGGGGTGACGTAGGAGGCCAGTTCGATGTCGTCAAAACCGATCAGCGAGCAGTCCTCCGGTACGCGCAGGCCGGCCTCGCTCAGCGCCCGCAGCGCGCCGATCGCCATCATGTCGTTGCAGATGAACATGGCGCTGGGGCGCGGCTGCAGGCGGATTAAGTCGGCAGCTGCCCGGTAGCCGGAACGCGGGTGAAAGTCGCCCTTGCGAATCAGTTCTTCTTCCGCCGGCAGGCCGTATTCTTCCAGCGCGCGCCGGTAGCCGATCACCCGCTCGGCGCTGGGGGTCAGGTTGGAAGGGCCAGTGATGCAGGCAATCCGGCGGTGGCCGAGTTCCAGCAGGTAGCGGGCGGCAGTCAGCCCGCCTTGCAGGTTGTCGGTCAGGACGGTATCCACCTCCAGACCGCTCAGGCGGCGGTCTACCACCACCACCGGCAGACCCTCGCGGACGAGGTGTTCGAGCGAGGGGCTGTGATCGCCGCTGGCGACAAAAATCAGGCCGTCCACCTGCTTGTTGACCAGCACATCCACGTAGACCTGTTCTTTGGTCAGTTCGTTTTCACTGTTACCGAGGATGACGTTGTAACCGGCGCTGAATGCCGCATCTTCAATGGCGCGGGCAATTTCGGCAAAGAAGGGGTTGGCGCTATCGGGAAGAATCAGGCCGAGGGTGCGGGTTTCGCCGCGCCGCAGCGAACGGGCCAGCACGTTGGGGCGGTAGTTGAGTTCGGCCATGGCTTCGAGGACGCGCTGACGCGCTTCGTCAGAGACGAAGCGGGTATTGTTGATGACGTGGGAGACGGTGGTTGGGGAAACGCCGGCGCGCGAGGCAACTTCTCGGATGGTGGGCATGGCTCCTCCGCAAACGATTGCGCAAACGTTTGCGTAATCAGTATAGCAAATTCACCCGCGCGAGTCAAGCCGCTTTTTGGGATCTGCCCGCCTCAATTTGACGGTATACTTAAGCCATGCTCACCCTTTCCGAAGCCATGCAACGCTACCTCTCGGTCAAACGTGCCAGCCCGCGCACCATCCAGTCCTACCGCAACGGGCTGAACGCCTTTTGCCAGTCTCTGCGTGCCGGCCGACGGCTGCCGGATGGCAGCCGCCAATCGCTCGACCCCGATCAGACCCCCGCCGATCAACTCGATGAGTCCTGGGTGGCCGTCTTCATCGAGGATTTGCAGTCCCTCAGCCCGGCCAGCCAGAACCTGTACCTTTCGGCGGTCAAGGGTTTTTATAAATTTCTGCTGGCCGAGCGGATTGCCAGCCCGCACCTGCCGCTGATTGAGCAGTTGATTGCCGAGCGCGCCCGCAAGAGCGGGCGGCGCCGCCCGCAGTTCCCGCGCGAGGACATCGAACGTCTGCTCGAATACGCCGAACGCCTGAAAGATGCCCCTCTGCCGCCGGAAGATGATGCCCCCGCAACATCGCCCGGCTCAAAAAACGCCGCAGCCCGGCGCGCCGAGCGCCGCCGTCAGCGCCTGCGCAACCTGCGCGACCGCGCCTTCCTTCTCTTGCTGGCGGATACCGGTTTGCGGGTTTCGGAAGCCTGCAGTCTGAACATCGGCGATGTGGACTTTCTGGAAGCGCGCCTGCGGGTGCTGGGCAAGGGCGATCAGGAAGATTGGGTGCGGGTTTCGGAGCGGGTGTTGAGCGCCCTGCAGGACTACCTGAACGAACGCCAGCCGGCTGCTGAACACACCGCCCCGGCGCGCCGCGGCCGGCCGGCCGCCCTCGAACAGCGCAGCCCGCTGTTCATCCGCCACGACCGACGCGCTGGCCGGGCGTTCCCCAAACCGCTCGATCCGTCCAGCGCCTGGGATCTGGTGCGGGGGCGGGCTGCCGAAGCGGTGGGGGAGGAAGCCGCCCGCGCCATTCATCCGCACGCTTTTCGTCATTATTTTGTCACCGTTGTGCTGCTGGCGACCAATAATATAGAAAAAGCCCGCCGGTTGGCGCGTCACCGCAGTATTGTGACCACCCAGCGCTACGCCGAAGTTGACCCGGAACTCGACCGCGATTATCACGAAATTTTCAACCGCAAGAGCGGGGCGGGGGAGTAAGGGGGGCATTTTTCGCAAAACCCCCCGCTTTTTGAGCAAAAAACGATTTGCGAAAAAGAGGCGGAAGGATGTTTCAGTGTAAACTGAAATGAGGAATTGGGGGCATGGAAAATGCCCCGTATTTGGAAAAGTCTGATAAAATAGGGGTAGAAATTGGGCAGTTGCACCCCCTTCGATCCGCTTGTGGATACTGAAACCCTTCCTGTACACTCTCTTTAACGTCTTTTCTACCTTGGTTGCACCCCCTTCGATCCGCTTGTGGATACTGAAACGAAAACGATCTGGAAAAGCAGATTTTGTTTCTTTTAGTTGCACCCCCTTCGATCCGCTTGTGGATACTGAAACAGATAAACAAGCGGATATTTTCTATTCCTCATAACGTGTTGCACCCCCTTCGATCCGCTTGTGGATACTGAAACAACAAGTGTCATGATGAAGGGGGGGAATTCAAGCACGGTTGCACCCCCTTCGATCCGCTTGTGGATACTGAAACATCTCACGCAAGCGGTACAATCTGGTAAATGGGAAGGTTGCACCCCCTTCGATCCGCTTGTGGATACTGAAACGTCAAACAGCTCGACATTTGTCGGCGTAAGGCTGGAGTTGCACCCCCTTCGATCCGCTTGTGGATACTGAAACCGACAATCGGAAATTCATCCGCAATGTCGGAAATTGAGTTGCACCCCCTTCGATCCGCTTGTGGATACTGAAACGTTTTCCAAACGACAATTAGGGCGCATCCAAACAAGGTTGCACCCCCTTCGATCCGCTTGTGGATACTGAAACCGGTAGTTATCCAGCACGCGCAATACGGCGCGCTCAAGGTTGCACCCCCTTCGATCCGCTTGTGGATACTGAAACACATCGGCGCTCTGGGCTACATGACCAACGCCAAGGTTGCACCCCCTTCGATCCGCTTGTGGATACTGAAACGCTCGGATTGCAGATAACTGACGTAATCCGCAGGAGTTGCACCCCCTTCGATCCGCTTGTGGATACTGAAACGCTACGTAGCGGATGACCACCGCGCCGACCGGCCAGAGCGTTGCACCCCCTTCGATCCGCTTGTGGATACTGAAACATCACAATAAAAGCAACAATCCACGCGATGACGGAAGTTGCACCCCCTTCGATCCGCTTGTGGATACTGAAACTTGAAATAAAATTATTTAAAAGCAGTAAAATATGGCTGTTGCACCCCCTTCGATCCGCTTGTGGATACTGAAACGGCAAGATTGGATGGCAGACTGACACCTGCTTCATAAGTTGCACCCCCTTCGATCCGCTTGTGGATACTGAAACGAAACCGAATGGCGCACGGTTTGGTGCTGGTGCGGAATGTTGCACCCCCTTCGATCCGCTTGTGGATACTGAAACTCAAGTCTTACAAACTCTAGGTTATCTGGTGTAGTAGTTGCACCCCCTTCGATCCGCTTGTGGATACTGAAACAATTGATACATGCGTCTTACATCAACACGTGTTAAAGGTTGCACCCCCTTCGATCCGCTTGTGGATACTGAAACGATATGACCCTTGAGGATAACATCAATCGGATGACCGTTGCACCCCCTTCGATCCGCTTGTGGATACTGAAACGTTCTTGGCATAACGGATAACGGCATGGTCGTAAAGTTGCACCCCCTTCGATCCGCTTGTGGATACTGAAACCGCTGCGCGCTTGGTTCAATCCGTTGTTTTTCAAGCGTTGCACCCCCTTCGATCCGCTTGTGGATACTGAAACTTGTAATTGCGATTGTGTTGTTTATTGTGGTATCGTTGTTGCACCCCCTTCGATCCGCTTGTGGATACTGAAACGCTTTTGCCCCGAACAATTTACAGAGTTCTGGCACGGTTGCACCCCCTTCGATCCGCTTGTGGATACTGAAACCATATCGAAAGCGTGTTATCAGCAAAGATGAATACAGTTGCACCCCCTTCGATCCGCTTGTGGATACTGAAACGTGTTTTTCAAATAGTTCAGTAATTGACTGTGGGTTGTTGCACCCCCTTCGATCCGCTTGTGGATACTGAAACCGTTGGAGAATTTGAGACATGGTTACATCATGGGGAAGTTGCACCCCCTTCGATCCGCTTGTGGATACTGAAACAAGAAGGGAAAATGGTTAGGTATGAATGACTACATGGTTGCACCCCCTTCGATCCGCTTGTGGATACTGAAACGCGGATGCGGAAGTTCGTTTTTTACGGCATAGATAAGTTGCACCCCCTTCGATCCGCTTGTGGATACTGAAACCAACTGCGCTGGCATGAGTGCTGTCATCGTGGTGGCGGTTGCACCCCCTTCGATCCGCTTGTGGATACTGAAACCAAGAAAGGACTTAAGTAATTTACTTGCTTGCCTTGGTTGCACCCCCTTCGATCCGCTTGTGGATACTGAAACTGTTTTTGAACCGAAAACCTGCATGGCATAATCTAGGTGTTGCACCCCCTTCGATCCGCTTGTGGATACTGAAACCCTTTTTTGGAGGAGGGGAATTGTCCACAAGGGGCGGGTTGCACCCCCTTCGATCCGCTTGTGGATACTGAAACCCGGGGGGGGTCTGTCAGCACCATTGAATTACAGGAGTTGCACCCCCTTCGATCCGCTTGTGGATACTGAAACGCCAAGCCAGCCGGACAGCCAGCCAAGCCAGCCGGACAGTTGCACCCCCTTCGATCCGCTTGTGGATACTGAAACAATAATTACAAGAAAGAATATTATCAATAATATCTGTTGCACCCCCTTCGATCCGCTTGTGGATACTGAAACGCCAAGCCAGCCGGACAGCCAGCCAAGCCAGCCGGACAGTTGCACCCCCTTCGATCCGCTTGTGGATACTGAAACACAGTACGTCCGCTAGCCGGAAAATAAGCGCACCAATGTTGCACCCCCTTCGATCCGCTTGTGGATACTGAAACTACCGGAATGTTCTACGGTAATTATTTCCGCTGGACAGAGTTGCACCCCCTTCGATCCGCTTGTGGATACTGAAACCATAAAACGATTGTTGTTTTACATAAAACTCTCGATGTTGCACCCCCTTCGATCCGCTTGTGGATACTGAAACTTATTTTGTTGATAACTCTGTCATCAACCTTTATCGTTGCACCCCCTTCGATCCGCTTGTGGATACTGAAACATCGGGGGCAGACTCCAATACACCTATTGACGGCACAGTTGCACCCCCTTCGATCCGCTTGTGGATACTGAAACATTAACGTGTTCATCTTTCAATCTCCTTTTGTTTTTGTTGCACCCCCTTCGATCCGCTTGTGGATACTGAAACCGGAAGGTAAGTGGGCGAAGAGATTCCGGAAACGATTAAGTTGCACCCCCTTCGATCCGCTTGTGGATACTGAAACGCACTGAACACGCTTTTCAGCGACTTAAGGTTGATGGACGTTGCACCCCCTTCGATCCGCTTGTGGATACTGAAACACCAAATCAAAAAAACGCTTGCAATTTTACAAAGCACGTTGCACCCCCTTCGATCCGCTTGTGGATACTGAAACTGCTATTTCTTGGAGGGGCTTTACCCTCCAGCCGTCAGTTGCACCCCCTTCGATCCGCTTGTGGATACTGAAACCCTCATTTTCGGGGGGTTATTTGCTTATGAATTTGTTGTTGCACCCCCTTCGATCCGCTTGTGGATACTGAAACTCATTGTGCGGATAATGTTAACGCTTGTGTAGAATGGTTGCACCCCCTTCGATCCGCTTGTGGATACTGAAACAAGCGGGAAGAGCCTGGATTTTGTCACCTGAACTAGTTGCACCCCCTTCGATCCGCTTGTGGATACTGAAACAGGCGGTGATTTGCAACGTGCCATCAGCAATAATCTAGTTGCACCCCCTTCGATCCGCTTGTGGATACTGAAACTGATCCGGTAATTGCGTCCAGCCACATATTTGAAGTAGTTGCACCCCCTTCGATCCGCTTGTGGATACTGAAACAATTAAAAGGCTTTCCCAGAAATTGGTATTACACGGTTGCACCCCCTTCGATCCGCTTGTGGATACTGAAACTTTGATTTCAATCTCCTTGATGTACTCCTCAGCCTGCGTTGCACCCCCTTCGATCCGCTTGTGGATACTGAAACACGATGTTCCTTTCCGAAAGACCGGACGATCCACTAAGGTTGCACCCCCTTCGATCCGCTTGTGGATACTGAAACTTGGAGAGAATGAGAAGATGTCGATGAATTTTCTGAGTTGCACCCCCTTCGATCCGCTTGTGGATACTGAAACATCAGGGATCAGTATTACTCCCTCTTCGATTTCTCTGTTGCACCCCCTTCGATCCGCTTGTGGATACTGAAACCTGCATATTGCGGCTGTTGCGGATAAAATTGGAGCAATGTTGCACCCCCTTCGATCCGCTTGTGGATACTGAAACCCAACGACCGCACCACCATGCTGATGCCGCCGTCGCTGGTTGCACCCCCTTCGATCCGCTTGTGGATACTGAAACTCCTCCATGTGTAAAGAGTGCTTGGCTCATCTTCACGTTGCACCCCCTTCGATCCGCTTGTGGATACTGAAACTGTCCCGCTAACGAAGCCATCTTCATCCAATGGGCGTTGCACCCCCTTCGATCCGCTTGTGGATACTGAAACTAGTTTTGACCTGTCCTTTGGACAGCGATGGGTTTGTTGCACCCCCTTCGATCCGCTTGTGGATACTGAAACTCGAGTCGCTGGAACAGATGGAGGACAGCGATGGCTGTTGCACCCCCTTCGATCCGCTTGTGGATACTGAAACGAAAAATCACGTTTTCAGCGGGTAACCGCATTATAAAAGTTGCACCCCCTTCGATCCGCTTGTGGATACTGAAACATTCCTGTACTGTTAGTTTATCTGAAACTAACAGTAGTTGCACCCCCTTCGATCCGCTTGTGGATACTGAAACACTGGCGACTGGCGGGGTGCTGAACTGGAACGTGAAGGTTGCACCCCCTTCGATCCGCTTGTGGATACTGAAACGCTCTATTGCGGGTGGCGTCACAACACGGACGTTCAGTTGCACCCCCTTCGATCCGCTTGTGGATACTGAAACTTAAGCAAGGGGATTCAATTGGGCAATTTGGCGAAGTTGCACCCCCTTCGATCCGCTTGTGGATACTGAAACATCATTCCTGATGGAGAGAGAGCCAAATACTATCAAAGTTGCACCCCCTTCGATCCGCTTGTGGATACTGAAACTGCAGAGCCGCGAAGTCAATCGCCAGCGCCAACACGGGTTGCACCCCCTTCGATCCGCTTGTGGATACTGAAACATTTTCTACCACCAATAAAGAATCAGATATAGAATAGTTGCACCCCCTTCGATCCGCTTGTGGATACTGAAACAAACGAAAGGATATTGAAAATGAACGCACTAATAGGTTGCACCCCCTTCGATCCGCTTGTGGATACTGAAACCATATCTCTCACATCTTACGAAAGGGATGGTGTAAGTTGCACCCCCTTCGATCCGCTTGTGGATACTGAAACAAAACTAATACATAACTTACACCACTATCAGTGGCTAGTTGCACCCCCTTCGATCCGCTTGTGGATACTGAAACCGCTTCTGTCATAGACATCGTTACAGTAATCGCAACGTTGCACCCCCTTCGATCCGCTTGTGGATACTGAAACTCGATGTGAACGAGTCTTTTATTAAGTCCACAATTTGTTGCACCCCCTTCGATCCGCTTGTGGATACTGAAACATTTTATCTTATACATATGATAAAGCATATAGTTTGTTGCACCCCCTTCGATCCGCTTGTGGATACTGAAACAAAACTAATACATAACTTACACCACTATCAGTGGCTAGTTGCACCCCCTTCGATCCGCTTGTGGATACTGAAACTCATTTGTAAAGGAAATACAGAAAATAATTGTTCTACAAGTTGCACCCCCTTCGATCCGCTTGTGGATACTGAAACGTAAGGAAATCAGAGCAACAGCCAGGGCGTGGAGGGGGTTGCACCCCCTTCGATCCGCTTGTGGATACTGAAACAAGATAATAATCATTGTCTTGGGTAAGACAAGGGCGGTTGCACCCCCTTCGATCCGCTTGTGGATACTGAAACGAAAGGCACAGATTTTCCAGTAGTCTATAATCAATCTGGTTGCACCCCCTTCGATCCGCTTGTGGATACTGAAACATGTAATCTAATTGGTCTTTGCTCAAGTAGATAACTCCGTTGCACCCCCTTCGATCCGCTTGTGGATACTGAAACCTCTCCATTGGGAATGATGGGATCATCCCATCCTGCGTTGCACCCCCTTCGATCCGCTTGTGGATACTGAAACGCAATGTCTTTTCTGCGTTTGAATTAGTCTTGACAATGTTGCACCCCCTTCGATCCGCTTGTGGATACTGAAACAAAATTATAGTCATGTTCAACCGTGATATTTTTTAGAGTTGCACCCCCTTCGATCCGCTTGTGGATACTGAAACGGCGGAAAGGTGGACGGTTTTCCAGTGACGCCAGAGTTGCACCCCCTTCGATCCGCTTGTGGATACTGAAACTCCGTCAAGAGTATGTCAATCTCGATGACTTTTTGAAGTTGCACCCCCTTCGATCCGCTTGTGGATACTGAAACATGCTGTCATGGACGAAACACCAGAACCGCAAATGGTTGCACCCCCTTCGATCCGCTTGTGGATACTGAAACAAGATGCAATGGCTGAAATCCTTGCACGTCTAGGCTAGTTGCACCCCCTTCGATCCGCTTGTGGAAACCCCCTTTCGGGGGTCTGCGACTGAAACGTTTCCCCAAAACACCCTCTTCCTACCCCACCCCCTTCGATCCGCTTGTGGATACTGAAACTCATTGTGCGGATAATGTTAACGCTTGTGTAGAATGGTTGCACCCCCTTCGATCCGCTTGTGGATACTGAAACATAATCGGAAATTCACCGCCTCCGCCCTGAACATTGAGTTGCACCCCCTTCGATCCGCTTGTGGATACTGAAACGGAGATATGCTGTCCAGGTACCAGCCACAAATCCATGTTGCACCCCCTTCGATCCGCTTGTGGATACTGAAACGTCCAGTCATCCCGACCGCCCCGACCAGTCCAGTCAGTTGCACCCCCTTCGATCCGCTTGTGGATACTGAAACAACAAAAAGATTTAATTTTACAGTATGACGAGTATTGTTGCACCCCCTTCGATCCGCTTGTGGATACTGAAACACCAGCACGCCGCGGCGGATGTAACCAGCGGCACGTGTTGCACCCCCTTCGATCCGCTTGTGGATACTGAAACGGCCCAGACGACCAACAATTGTGATTTCGTTCATTTGTTGCACCCCCTTCGATCCGCTTGTGGATACTGAAACTGAAGCAGTTGTGTAACCATTTGCCGCCAGGATTGGTTGCACCCCCTTCGATCCGCTTGTGGATACTGAAACAAAGTTATTGATTTCGTCCCCGTTAACGGAGAATGAGTTGCACCCCCTTCGATCCGCTTGTGGATACTGAAACGCTCCGTGTTTGTCGCGTCCGCGAGACACAAGAGCAGTTGCACCCCCTTCGATCCGCTTGTGGATACTGAAACAACGTCACGCTATCAGTAGTCGTGGCGGTGATGGTAGTTGCACCCCCTTCGATCCGCTTGTGGATACTGAAACCTAGCTTGATAATAACGGTTATAGCATTGATTATTACGTTGCACCCCCTTCGATCCGCTTGTGGATACTGAAACCACGTTTCAGGATTTCAACAGTTTTCTAGACGATTTGTTGCACCCCCTTCGATCCGCTTGTGGATACTGAAACCGTTAAGAATCTGGATGACCAGGGAGGGGCGGTGGGTTGCACCCCCTTCGATCCGCTTGTGGATACTGAAACCAACTTTCTCCATAATTCTTTCGATTAACGTGTTCATTGTTGCACCCCCTTCGATCCGCTTGTGGATACTGAAACGACATGCTCAATACAGATAAAGACGTGATAGGGATAAGTTGCACCCCCTTCGATCCGCTTGTGGATACTGAAACCTTTTTTGGTGGGGGGGGGATATGTGGTTGTTAATGTTGCACCCCCTTCGATCCGCTTGTGGATACTGAAACTTGAGACTTGTATATCTGTACCACTCCGCTATAACGTTGCACCCCCTTCGATCCGCTTGTGGATACTGAAACTTGCCCCGCGGAGCGTCAGCGGAGCGGGGGGAGAGGGTTGCACCCCCTTCGATCCGCTTGTGGATACTGAAACTATGCTACACCATCAGGGGCTAATGCGGTATCACCTGTTGCACCCCCTTCGATCCGCTTGTGGATACTGAAACGCTAAATACGTCATCGAACGGGCATGGTCAGGACTTAGTTGCACCCCCTTCGATCCGCTTGTGGATACTGAAACCAGTGTACGCTCCGGGTTACCACGATTGCTTCCTCCGTTGCACCCCCTTCGATCCGCTTGTGGATACTGAAACGCGATAAGATGACATCAATCACCAGCAGCGACATCAGTTGCACCCCCTTCGATCCGCTTGTGGAAACCCCCTTTCGGGGGTCTGCGACTGAAACTTTTCCCCAAAACACCCTCTTCCTACCCCACCCCCTTCGATCCGCTTGTAGAAACCCCCTTTCGGGGGTCTGCGACTGAAACTTTCCCCCTAAACACCCTCTTCCTACCCCACCCCCTTCGTTCCGCTGGTGGATACCCCCTTTCGGGGGTCTGCGACTGAAACTTCACCCCTAAACACCCTCTTCCTACCCCACCCCCTTCGATCCGCTGGCGGAAACCCCCTTTCGGGGGTCTGCAACGGTAACTTCGCCCCTCAACGTACCGCCCAACCTGCCCCCTTCGATCCTTTGTCAAATCGCAGACGCACTGTTCACCCCGCCGCTGGCCCGCCCGGCGGGATTGCTTTCTACCCTGTATTCCCGCGGCAATGCCTGAGTATGTTATGATTGTTCCACCCATACCCTCCTCGGAGAAACCCCCATGGCGCAGGTTGAACACGGGCGGGCTGCTGTTGCCGAACCCTTTACCGAAGCGTCTCTTGCCCCGCCTTCCTTAAACCGTCTTTTCAAATACCTCTTCCGCCGCCTGACGACCACGGCGCTGATGCTTTTCGTCGGCCTGTACCTGGCGGTGGTGGTGGTCAATTACGGCGGTTTCATTGACAAAATCATTGAGGACAACATCACCAACGTCTTGTTGGGGATGTCCATGGGCATGATGGGACGGCCAACCGAAGAAAAACTGGCCGTTCTGGAGCAGGCCGAGCAGGAAATGCGCCGGGCAAACCGTCTGGACGAGCCCTTTCTTTTGCGCTGCCTGGAATGGACGTGGCGGGCAATCACCTTCAACTGGGAGCTGCGCGGCGAGCAGACCGCCGCAGCCCGTTCCAGCGATACAGCCCAGGAAATTCTGGCAAAACTCCCCAACACGCTGCTGCTCGCCGGAAGCGCTAATTTACTGCTCTTTCTGGCGAGCGTCTTTCTGGCGCTGATTCTCTCCCGCCGCTACGGCAGCCTGCTGGATAAACTGGTCGTGACACTTTCGCCGCTTTCCTCCGTGCCCAACTGGATTTACGGCATCTTGCTGGTTCAGGTATTTGCCGTTACCCTCGGCATTTTGCCATTCGGCGGGATGGCCGACCCCCTCCCGCCGGAAACTCGCCTGGATGCACTCGCTTCGTTGCTGCGCCATTTACTCCTCCCGATTGGCGCCATCTTTCTCAGCACCTTCTTCAAGAGCGTCTACGCCTGGCGCACATTCTTCCTGATCAACGCCGAGGAAGATTACGTCGAACTGGGGCGCGCCAAGGGGCTCAGTCCGCGCATGCTGGAACGCCTTTACATTCTGCGCCCGACCCTGCCGTTTGTGGTGACCAGCTTCACCGTCCTGTTGATCACCTTCTGGCAGGAAGTGATTGCCCTGGAAGCGCTCTTCAACTGGCCCGGCATTGGGGCGGGTTTTCTCTCGGCCTTTCGGGCCAACGACCGCGACATGATGATCGGCCTGATCGTCATTTTTGCCTACCTGCTGGCGCTGACCGTGATTTTACTGGACGTGTTCTACGCACTGATTGATCCGCGCGTCCGCCTGGAAAGCCCGACCCTTAAACCAAAGTTTTCCCGCCGTTTTCCCGACCTTTTCGGCGCACCCGGTAACCGCCCCCCGCTGCCGCCGGTCAGGCTGCGCCCGCTTCCCCCCTCTGGGGGCAAACCTTCATCCCGGGCGGCTTCTCAACCCGTCAAAATGCGCGGGCCGCTCGGCGAGGTGTTTCAGGAAATCCGCCATTACCCCGCCGCCATCCTCGGGCTGGCGGTGATACTGGGGCTGATGGGCATCTCCGTGTACACGCTGTTCACTTTTTCCTACGAAGATGCCGTCCGCTACTGGCGTGGCGAACCGCGCCTGCTCTACATGAATCCGCTCAATGCTCAGCCGGTTTGGGTAAACTTGTTCCGACGCAATCAGCTGCCCGCGACAATCCACCTGGATAGCCGGCAGGGAGCAGCCCAACGCCTGGAATCGGCCCTGACCCCCACCCAGCGCCTGATTGCACTGACCTTCCCGCTGCAATACACCGCCGATGGTTACCCGCAGGATCTGGCTGTCTACCTTTCGGCTCGTTTTGGACAAAAGCAGCCGCTGGTCAGTCTGTACTGGATCAGACCGGATGGTTCGCAAATCCGGCTGACCAATTTCGGCATGCGCCAGAGTCAGGCGTACATTCTCACGCAGGATCAGCGCCTGAAACGCCGTCTGCGCAGTGAGTTTCCGATGGAGGCGCTGTTCGCCAACCCCGCAGAAGCGGAGCAAACCGTTCAAAAGGGCACGTATCAACTGCGCATCGAAGGTATCTTTTATGAAACGGACGTGGATTTACAGGCGGAGGTTATTCTGCACGGGCGGGTACACGGTCTTGCCGGTACCGATCACCGCCGGCGTGACCTGATGATGGCAATCCTGTGGGGCGCGCCGATTGCGCTGGCTTTTGGGCTGCTGGGGGCAGTCGGCACGACCATCTCGACCATGCTGCTTGCTTCGATTGGGGTGTGGTTCGGCGGTTGGCTGGATGACCTGATTCAACGCATCACCGAAATTGTGATGATGCTGCCGGTGCTGCCGATGGTCTTGATGGTTTACTACATCTACTCCAAAAGCATCTGGGCAATTCTGGGGGTGGTGATTCTTCTCAATCTGTTTGGCAACGCCATCAAGAATTACCGCGCCATTTTCCTGCAAGTCAAAGAATCCGGTTTCATTGAAGCAGCCCTCGTTTACGGCACTGGCAGCGGGCGCATGATCACCCATTATCTCATCCCGCGCATCCTGCCGGTGATGGTGCCGCAGCTGGTCATCCTTGTGCCCGGCTTCATCTTCCTGGAAGCCACCCTCGCTTACCTGGGCGTGAGCGATTTGTACCTGCCGACGTGGGGCAAGGTCATCAAAGATGCCATCACCATTGGAGCGTTTCAGGATTTTCATTACTGGTACATCATACCGATCAGCCTGCTGCTGATCACCGGGCTGGCCTTTGCCATGCTGGGCTTCTCGCTTGACCGGGTTTTCAACGCCCGCTTGAAAGATTTCCGCTGAACGGCAGGGGGCGCTTTTTCTCCATCCGCCCTCAGGCATTCTGCGCCGCACGCAGGACGTAATCCACCATCAGGGCCGGAATGTCCACGCCGGTGGTGGCAATGCTGTTGCGGAACTCCATGGTGTGATTAACCTCGTTAACCAGCAGTCCGCGCTGGGGGTCTTCCAGCAGGTCAATCGCCAGCATCCCGCCACCGATTGCCCGCGCTGCCTGCACGCACAATTCGCCAATCTCCGGCGTGACCGGGCAGTTGCTGGCCTGTCCGCCGCGGGCCGTGTTGGTGATCCAGTTTGGCGAAGTGCGGTAAATCGCCCCAATCGGCGTATCGCCGATTACAAAGGCGCGGATGTCCCGCCCCGGCTTGGGGATGTACTCCTGAATGTAGAAAATCTGGTGCTGCACCCCGCCGAGGGTCGCCTTGTGTTCGATGATCGCCTCGGCAGCGGCGCGGTCATCGGCTTTGGCAAGCAGCCGTCCCCACGAGCCGATGACCGGTTTCAACACGCACGGGTAACCGAGCGCATCGCAGGCTGCCAGCGCCGATTCGGGACTGAATGCCATCAGGACGCGCGGGGTGGGTATGCCGGCCTGTACCAGCAGCTGGCTGGTCTGGTACTTATCGCCGCAGCGTTCGGCAACCAGCGGCGGGTTGACCACCGGCACGCCGTGGGCGGCAAAAATGCGGCTGATGTAGAGGCCGCGTGAATACGAAACCGACCGTTCGAACAGCACATCCACCGCTGCCGGGCTTTGGGCAATGTCGAAGTAAGCCTCATCGTCGTTGATCATTACCGTCTCCACGTTTGGGCGGCGGTTCAACTCCTCCAGCAGATACTTTTCCTCCACCCGCAGGCGGGTGTACAAAAATCCAACGCGCATTATTCCTCCTCCGCTTGATGGGCGAAAATTGCTTGAATGACGGCCTCGGCGGTCTGGCGGGTGGAAAGCCGGCCGCCCAAATCCGGGGTGACCTGTCCGCTGCGAATCACCTGCCGGATGGCATTCTCCAGCCGGGAGGCCCAGCCGCTTTCGCCGAGGTACTCCAGCATCATCGCTGCGCTGCCGATCATCGCCAACGGGTTGGCAATCCCCTGACCGGCAATGGCCGGGGCGCTGCCGTGAACCGGCTCGAACACCGCGTGGCGCTCGCCGAGGTTCGCCGAACAGGCTAAGCCCAGCCCGCCCACCAGCGCCGATGCCTCATCGCTCAGAATATCGCCGAACAGGTTTGTGGTCACAATCACCCCGAACTGCTCCGGCGCGCGCACCAGTTCCATGGCGCAGGTATCCACCAGCATCTCGTCCACCTGCAAATCGGGAAAACCGGCGGCGGTTTCCAAGGCCGTGCGGCGGAACAGTCCGCTGGTTTGACGCAGGACATTGGCCTTATGCACCACGGTCAGACGGCGCAAGCCGCGCCGGCGCGCCTGATCGGCTGCTGCCCGCACGATGCGCTCCGAAGCGCGCCGCGTGATGCGGATTTCCCCGATGGCCGTTTCCCCGTCCGGGCTGAGCTGCTCCACGCTGGTGTAGGCGTCCTCGGTGTTCTCGCGGACGATCACCAGATTCACGCCCGGACGCGAGGCAGGATGAGGAATGGAACGGCACGGCCGGATGTTGGCGTATAAATCCAGTTCCCGGCGCAGGCGCACCACCGGCGAGCGGTAGCCCGGCACATCCGCGGGGGAGGCCCCGCCAGGCGGAGTGGTCACCGCGCCGAACAGGGCCGCATCGCAGGCCTGCACGAGGCGAAGGGTTTCCTCCGGCAGGGGGTCGCCGCGCCGCTGATAAGCCCCCCAACCGATTTCACCGCTCTGCCAGTCCCACGCCAGCGGCAGGGCGTTCAGCACCCGGACGGCGGCATCCAGCACCTCCCCGCCGATGCCGTCGCCCGGCAGCAAGGCAATTCGATAGGCACGCCCGGCTGCGCTCATGCGGTCAGTTCCTCAATCTCATGGGTTTTGAGAAAATTGACCAGCCCGCCGGCAGCCACAATTTTCAGCACAAACGGCGGCAGCGGCTGAGCGGTGTAGGTTCGGTTGTTGGTACGGTCGTGAATCAAACCGGCGGCTAAATCCACTTCCACCTCGGCTCCCTCGGGAATTTCCAGCGCTTCGGGGCATTCCAGAATCGGCAGGCCGATGTTGATGGCGTTGCGGAAAAAGATGCGTGCGAATGAAGCCGCGATGACGCACTGCACCCGGCTGCCGCGCAGGGCAACCGGGGCGTGTTCGCGGGATGAACCGCAGCCAAAGTTCCAGCCGGCCAGCACCACATCGCCGGGCTGCACGCTGCCGGCAAATTCCGGGCGGATTTCGCAAAAGACTTTGGCGGCAAGTTCCTTTTCGTCAATCGTCAGGTTGTAGCGTGCCGGGATGATTTCATCGGTGTTGAGATTATCGCCAAATTTCCAAACGCGTCCCATCGTAGTTCTCCTTTTGTCATTGCAGGTAGGGGCGGGGGTCGGCAATCCGGCCTTCGATGGCGGTTGCCGCTGCCGCCGCCGGGCTGCCGAGGTAAATTTCGGCTTCCGGGCTGCCCATCCGCCCGATGAAGTTGCGGTTCATGGTGGTGAAGGCGCGCTCGCCGGCCGCCAGCACGCCGCCGTGCCGCCCGATGCACGCCCCGCAGCCGGGCGCGTTGACCGTGCAGCCGGCTTCCAGGAAGATTTCAATCAATCCGTTGCGCATGGCTTTTTCGTACACCGTCTGGCTGACCGGGGTGACCAGCACGCGGGTGTAGGGATGAACCTGCCGTCCGCGCAGGATGGCAGCGGCGATCTCCAGATCCTCGTAGCGGCCGTTGGTGCAGGTGCCGATGAAAACCTGGTCCACCGGCAGGCCGGCCACCGCGCTCAGCGGGCGTACCTGATCCACGTCCGGGTGGCAAGCCACCTGCGGCTCCAGGTCGGAGATATCCAGCTCGATGACCCGTTCGTAATGGGGGTTGACCGGATGGGGCAGGTCATACGGCGGGGCGGCTTTGGTTTCGGTTTGCAGGTAAGCCAGGGTGATCTCATCCGGCGCAAACAGCCCGCACTTGGCGCCCACCTCCACCGCCATGTTGGAAAACACCAGCCGCTCATGCACCGGCAGGCTACGGCAGTAGGAACCCTCAAATTCGAGGGCGCGGTAGGTTGCGCCGTCCATGCCCATCTGCCCGACCAGGTGGAGCATGACATCTTTGGCATACACGCCGGGCCGCGGCTGACCCTCAATCCGGATCAGAATCGTGGGCGGGGTCTTGAACCAGCACTTGCCGGTGATCCAGGCGGCGCCAACCTCGCTGGAGCCCAGGCCGGTTGCAAAACAGCCCAACCCGCCGTAGGTGATGGTGTGCGAGTCGGCTCCGATCACCACGCCGCCCGGGCGCACAAAGCCTTCCTCGATCATCACCTGATGACACACCCCGCGCCGGTAAAAGTGACGGATGCCCTCTTGCCGGATGAATTGCATGATGCGCTGCTGGTTTTCGGCGGCTTGCAGGTTGGGGGCCGGGTAGGCGTGGTCAAAGTGAATGACGATGCGGTCGGGGTCGCGGATCGGCTTGCCGATTTCGCGGTAGGCTTTGATCGCCAGCGGGGTGGTGTTGTCGTGGCTCATCATGTAGTCCACGTCCAGCAGAACAATTTCGCCTGCGCTGACCCGCCGGCCGGCGCGTTGGGAAAAGATTTCCTCAATTAAGGTACCCATATTGTATGTCTCCTCCTAAAAACCGTTATCGGCGTGTTTTTTCAGCACCACGCGGGTTTCGGTCTGTTTGACGCCCGGCATGGTGCGTAATTCCTCGATGAAGTTGTTCAGTTCCAGCGTGGTAGGCACTTTGATGTAGGCGGCAATATCCTGCTCGCCGGTGATTTCGTAGACATTCGAAACGTATTTGAGGTTTTTCAGGCGGCGCACCACCGCTCCGGTGTACACATGGGAATCCACCGAGACCATCACGATGGCGTTGATGTCGCGCGGGAAGATGTCCAGCCGCCGGCCGGTAACCTGCTCGGCAATTTCCAGAATATCGGCATCGTGCAGAATTTTGCGCTCATCGCCGATGGTCTTGATCTCTTGCACAATTTTTTCCAGTTCATCCGGCTGGACGGTCAAGCCGTACTCCTCCAGCCGGGCGGCGACGGCTTTCTTGCCGGTGTACTTGTCAATCACAATCCGGCGTTCGCGCCCCAGCACGGCAGGGTCAAGGCTTTCGTAGGTGCGCGGGTCTTTCAGCACGCCGTTGGTATGCACGCCGGACTTGTGAGAAAAGGCGTTCTGGCCGGTGATGGGTTTGTTGGGGGCGAGGAAGAAACCGGTTACCCGCTCCACGTAGGCGGAAAGTTCGGGGAGAATGCGCAGGTTGTAGTGATCGGCGCCCAGCCAGCGGTGAAGGGCAAGGGCGGTTTCGGCAAGGTCGGGGATGCCGCTGCGCTCGCCCATGCCGTTGACGGTGGTGTGGATGCAGTCCGCCCCGGCACGCAAGCCCTCCAGCGCGTTGGCAAGCGCCAGTCCAAAGTCGTTGTGGCAGTGCAGGTCAATTTTGCAGGGCAGCAGGCGGGCGCGCAGGTCGCGGACACGCTGGTAGGTTTCATCCGGGCGCAGAATGCCGAGCGTATCGGCAAAGCTGATTCGGTCGGCGCCGGCCTCGATGGCGGCGTTGCAGACCCGCACCAGAAAATCAAACCCGGTGCGGCTGGCATCTTCGGGGGTGTAGCGCACTTTCAGGCCTAAACTGCGCGCAAAACGGACGTGTTCGACGATGGTTTGCAGGGCGGTTTCTTCGTCTTTGCCGAGTTTGTGGCGCAGATGAATGGATGAGGTAGGGTAAAAGACGGCCACCCGCGCCGCGCCGCTGGCATGGGCTTTCTCAATACCGGGGCGGGTGGCGAGGGAGTGGGCGACAATTTCGGCCTTCAGGCCAAGGCCGGCAATCCGCCGGACGGCTTCGAACACTTTGGGGGACACGCTGGGGTCGCCGGCTTCGATCATCTCCACACCGACGGCATCCAGCAGGCGGGCAATGTGGATTTTTTCCTCGACGGTGAAGTTGACCAGAGGGGTTTGCTCGCCTTCGCGCAAGGTGCTGTCCAGAATTTCGGGCATGGGTTCAAAAACCTCCATACGGGTAAAAAATAAAAACTCCCCGGGCAAGGGGGAGTTTTGTGCAAGACCAGAGAGCGTGGAAAAAAAACCGTCTCTTAAACGCCTGCAACCCGCCTGCCCGAAAGGGAGGAGCGGCTGCGCTTGACCTGCTTCTTGACGAGGGTTAAGAGACGATCCATGATGATGAAAAGTATAAGGATTTTGAGGAAAATGTCAAGAGGTGCGGCGCTGATGGCGCAAAAATGTGAGCACTACTCACACAGGGACATCATTTTCATCGGAAATCCCCGAAAAGGGGTATCCATGTATTGTACACGTAACCGTGAGCCGCCGTCAGGTGGCGCGGCGCTCTCCGGCAAGGTCGTTGGAGGGGCATCGGGAGGATTTTCTCGCCGCTGGCAGGTGTCGCTTTGAACGATTCAGCAGCCGTTTCCCCTTACAGGCCTGCAAAAGACGGCTTCGCCCCAGCGGATTGAAAGGAGTGGGGTGGGTAGCAGTGCGTTGAGGGGCGAAGTTACCGTTGCAGACCCCCGAAAGGGGGTATCCACCAGCGGATCGAAGGGGTTGGGGTAGGAAGAGGGTGTTTAGGGGGAGTTTCAGTCGCAGACCCCCGAAAGGGGGTTTCCACAAGCGGATCGAAGGGGGTGCAACAATTTAGAGGCATTGTAGGCGCAAGATGGCTAAAAATCGTTTCAGTATCCACAAGCGGATCGAAGGGGGTGGGGTAGGAAGAGGGTGCTTAGGGGTAAAGTTTCAGTCGCAGACCCCCGAAAGGGGGTTTCCACAAGCGGAACGAAGGGGGTGGGGTAGGAAGAGAGTGTTTAGGGGAAAAGTTTCAGTCGCAGACCCCCGAAAGGGGGTTTCCACAAGCGGATCGAAGGGGGTGGGGTAGGAAGAGTGTGTTTAGGGGGAAAGTTTCAGTCGCAGACCCCCGAAAGGGGGTATCCACAAGCGGATCGAAGGGGGTGCAACCGTAAAATATCCTCCGTCTTCATGCTCACCTCCAGAGTTTCAGTATCCACAAGCGGATCGAAGGGGGTGCAACCTTTGACTTCAAAAACAAGATCTTCCAAATCAAACTGTTTCAGTATCCACAAGCGGATCGAAGGGGGTGCAACCTAGTGCGGTAATGGACGAATCGCCAGAATCACAGAGTTTCAGTATCCACAAGCGGATCGAAGGGGGTGCAACTTTTTTTATTAATTGCAAGGAATTATCTTAAAAAATGTTTCAGTATCCACAAGCGGATCGAAGGGGGTGCAACGCTGGACGCTGGCGGGGCTGGCGGGGCTGGCGGGGCGTTTCAGTATCCACAAGCGGATCGAAGGGGGTGCAACCAAGGTCAACGTCTTCCCAGCGTAGCGAGAGCATTTGTTTCAGTATCCACAAGCGGATCGAAGGGGGTGCAACCGATGGATTCGACTCCATCTCGATAAGTGCCAGCATATAGTTTCAGTATCCACAAGCGGATCGAAGGGGGTGCAACTTTCCGCCGCGCATGCGCGCTTACCCTGCTCCGCAGTTTCAGTATCCACAAGCGGATCGAAGGGGGTGCAACTGAAACATACTGGAACAGGTACGATGAAGAGTATTGCCGTTTCAGTATCCACAAGCGGATCGAAGGGGGTGCAACTGTAACTTTCTTCGTTCTTGCCATGTTCATTCTCCTTTTGTTTCAGTATCCACAAGCGGATCGAAGGGGGTGCAACAATGACATACTCATCAAAAAGCCGACTCCCCGCAATCGTTTCAGTATCCACAAGCGGATCGAAGGGGGTGCAACGTCAGACACCAAAGCCGAAATAACCCTGTCCAGCGAGTTTCAGTATCCACAAGCGGATCGAAGGGGGTGCAACCCTGATCCAGCGACTCAATCAGTGTTGCTTCTTCGCGTTTCAGTATCCACAAGCGGATCGAAGGGGGTGCAACTAATTGGCGGATGGGTTGCCTATCTCCCGGCTAGCGTTTCAGTATCCACAAGCGGATCGAAGGGGGTGCAACATGCCATCCGAATTCTCGCCAAGACACGATTACCGGCGTTTCAGTATCCACAAGCGGATCGAAGGGGGTGCAACCTTTACAAGATTGCAAGAGTTTTTGACTGGTCGGGACGTTTCAGTATCCACAAGCGGATCGAAGGGGGTGCAACTTATCGGTAGAATAACATAATACATCATTTTTATAGTTTCAGTATCCACAAGCGGATCGAAGGGGGTGCAACCTATACAAGTACTAACAAGCGATGCACGGATGATAAGTTTCAGTATCCACAAGCGGATCGAAGGGGGTGCAACTCGCTGTTAGCCCAAACGTGAATTTTCTCAACCGTAAGTTTCAGTATCCACAAGCGGATCGAAGGGGGTGCAACATTGTTGCGTCAAGCGCCACGCCAATCTTGGCGCGAAGTTTCAGTATCCACAAGCGGATCGAAGGGGGTGCAACCTAAAGCGTGAAGGGGCTGGAACCCTTCCACGCCAGTTTCAGTATCCACAAGCGGATCGAAGGGGGTGCAACAAATCGTAGACCTGGTAAAAGACTCGTTCACATCGAGTTTCAGTATCCACAAGCGGATCGAAGGGGGTGCAACCCCAGTACACAAGCCCGATGTAAAAAACGATGCGTTCGTTTCAGTATCCACAAGCGGATCGAAGGGGGTGCAACACTTGTGTTAGAAATCTGGGGTGAGCAGTACGCAAGGTTTCAGTATCCACAAGCGGATCGAAGGGGGTGCAACTGTGGAATAGGTCTATATCTTATTGCTGCGTGAACTGCGTTTCAGTATCCACAAGCGGATCGAAGGGGGTGCAACAGGGTTGTATTCCAGCGCATTCGCCGGAATGAGAACGTTTCAGTATCCACAAGCGGATCGAAGGGGGTGCAACTAAATTGTGCCGTAAGACGCTGATGGTGAAATCACGTTTCAGTATCCACAAGCGGATCGAAGGGGGTGCAACTGAATATTTTGTTACAAAATATGGTAGAGTTTATATGTTTCAGTATCCACAAGCGGATCGAAGGGGGTGCAACACCCCAAAAGTACATAGATATAGTTAAAGAAATGTACGGTTTCAGTATCCACAAGCGGATCGAAGGGGGTGCAACTGAGGGAAATGTCGATTGTTTACGCGAAACATTCAAAAGGTTTCAGTATCCACAAGCGGATCGAAGGGGGTGCAACAAATCGCCGGACGGTCGTATCTCGTGCCGTCTGGAAGTTTCAGTATCCACAAGCGGATCGAAGGGGGTGCAACGAGGTACCGATGAACGAGATTACTATCATAGGTCGCCTGTTTCAGTATCCACAAGCGGATCGAAGGGGGTGCAACCAACCTGGTTCCACTGTTTGGCGTTCGATAAGCTCTGTTTCAGTATCCACAAGCGGATCGAAGGGGGTGCAACGTATTGAGCACGAGGAAAGAGAAATCAACGGTGTGGTTTCAGTATCCACAAGCGGATCGAAGGGGGTGCAACTTTTGTACATTATTTTTTATTTTTATTTATCAGTTATGTTTCAGTATCCACAAGCGGATCGAAGGGGGTGCAACACACTCATTCCCGAAAGTTATACCATTCTAAAGAAAGTTTCAGTATCCACAAGCGGATCGAAGGGGGTGCAACCCCGGGTGGCGGTAGTCGGGCGGGTGATCCCGTCCGAGTTTCAGTATCCACAAGCGGATCGAAGGGGGTGCAACGGCCGTCGGTTATCTCGCCTATTTCGAGATGACCAGGTTTCAGTATCCACAAGCGGATCGAAGGGGGTGCAACGTTGCGCGGATGGCGTCATCGATAATCAGTAACGCAAGTTTCAGTATCCACAAGCGGATCGAAGGGGGTGCAACATCCCGGACACGCTCGGCGACTACGCGTACCTTGCGTTTCAGTATCCACAAGCGGATCGAAGGGGGTGCAACTATTTTAGATAAATTCTATAATTATATTCGTACTTTGTTTCAGTATCCACAAGCGGATCGAAGGGGGTGCAACCCGCAAGTACACCGTCTACTTCCGCAAAAACCATGAGTTTCAGTATCCACAAGCGGATCGAAGGGGGTGCAACGATGTGGCCGACAACTCTTCCGGCGAAGAGCCAATTGTTTCAGTATCCACAAGCGGATCGAAGGGGGTGCAACGTAAGAATCTGGTACGTTCGTCAATGCTCATTCGCCGTTTCAGTATCCACAAGCGGATCGAAGGGGGTGCAACTTGGCTTGGCTGGCGGGCTGGCGGGCTTGGCTTGGCGTTTCAGTATCCACAAGCGGATCGAAGGGGGTGCAACCCTCCATTTGCTGGGTCTAACCGCCTACCCAGCGAGTTTCAGTATCCACAAGCGGATCGAAGGGGGTGCAACAAGATGAGAATAGCGCGTGATATTCGCTCTGTTCTTGTTTCAGTATCCACAAGCGGATCGAAGGGGGTGCAACACTGTCTGGCGTTCGACAAGACCGCCTCTTTCGTGCTGAAAGTTTCAGTATCCACAAGCGGATCGAAGGGGGTGCAACATGATGGCGTTTATCATCTACGAATACCGGTTGTACCGTTTCAGTATCCACAAGCGGATCGAAGGGGGTGCAACACTTGACTGGTGCGGGTATACCGTTCGCAATATATGTTTCAGTATCCACAAGCGGATCGAAGGGGGTGCAACTCCTCGCTTGTTCTTCGTCAGCCACGACAACTATCAGTTTCAGTATCCACAAGCGGATCGAAGGGGGTGCAACGCTACAAATACGCGCAATATCCGCGATTTTCTCTGTGTTTCAGTATCCACAAGCGGATCGAAGGGGGTGCAACTGTATTCGTTCTCATTGCCTTCTCCCTGATATGGGGAGGTTTCAGTATCCACAAGCGGATCGAAGGGGGTGCAACTGGGATACAGACGACAAGACTTATTGCGTGATTATCGTGAGTTTCAGTATCCACAAGCGGATCGAAGGGGGTGCAACGAGTGGCTTTAAGAACGTTGATGATCCCCTTCCAGTGTTTCAGTATCCACAAGCGGATCGAAGGGGGTGCAACGACGAAAAGATTCCCGCTAAAGAAAGCTTTATCGCGTTTCAGTATCCACAAGCGGATCGAAGGGGGTGCAACTATTCACCCAACTGCCCGTCCTATCATGCTCCTGTCAAGTTTCAGTATCCACAAGCGGATCGAAGGGGGTGCAACAAAGTACTCCAAGTCGTTCTCGCGCCCGGACTCGCCGGTTTCAGTATCCACAAGCGGATCGAAGGGGGTGCAACGTGATGCGCGACTGCTACGGCAGACTTGCGATTGTCGGTTTCAGTATCCACAAGCGGATCGAAGGGGGTGCAACATACTGATAGGGGTGAGTATGTATCGGGGTATGCAGTTTCAGTATCCACAAGCGGATCGAAGGGGGTGCAACCTACAACAAGCGCCTCAAGACGACCTGTTATCTCGTGTTTCAGTATCCACAAGCGGATCGAAGGGGGTGCAACTCATATGGGTTACGGTGGGCATTACACCCAAGCAACGTTTCAGTATCCACAAGCGGATCGAAGGGGGTGCAACGTGAGGGTGAGACAATCACCATCAGACGTATTTACAGTTTCAGTATCCACAAGCGGATCGAAGGGGGTGCAACATCCGTGTTCTTCACCCAAATCGTTCAGACAAGCGAGTTTCAGTATCCACAAGCGGATCGAAGGGGGTGCAACCTTACCCCCTGACTATAAAATGAACTAAACATCGAAGTTTCAGTATCCACAAGCGGATCGAAGGGGGTGCAACAGCCCAATTTCTACCCCTATTTTATCAGACTTTTCCAAATACGGGGCATTTTCCATGCCCCCAATTCCTCATTTCAGTTTACACTGAAACATCCTTCCGCCTCTTTTTCGCAAATCGTTTTTTGCTCAAAAAGCGGGGGGTTTTGCGAAAAAGTTCAAAGTCCAGCCGAAACATCGTTGCAGAAACGCCGAAATTCGCAAATTACACACTTTCCAAAAGAGCGGGCGGGGGGCGGCATCCCTTCGCCGCGCAGGACGGCATGCATGCTGGCGAGTTCTTTTTCCACTTTTCGGCGCAACGCCGGTGTAAAGGGCACTTCTACCGCTTTACGCAGGGGAATCAGGTAGAGAAAGCCACGCGGCGACTGCCGGCCGGTCGTATCCTCTAACAGCAACCCATAAGCGACCAGCTGTAATTTGACGTGTTCACCGATGGTGTGGCTGAATTTGAAATCTACCGGCAGGGCTTCCGCGGGTTGGCGGTCATCCAGCCAGATGACCATGTCCACCATGCCGCGCAGACCGAGCCGCGCTGAACTGAGCCGCACGCCCAATTCGCGCCGGCCGGTTTCCAGCCCGTAACGATTCAGCGCGCGGCGCAATTCGCGGCTTTCTTCGGCTTTGCCCTGTTCCTGCCCGGCTTCCATCATAAAAGTGGTCGGACGCACATCCGGCAGGCAGGTCAGGTAGTATAAAATGCGCCGGCAGTAAACCCATTGCTTGAGGTCGGTAACCATGAGGGGGGCTTCTTCATCGCGTCGGCGCAGACGGGCTTGCAGCTCGAGCAGTTCTTCTTCATCAGGAATCGGGATGTTCATCTGTCAGGTTTCCTTTTCCGAGGCGGGTTTCTGGTCAATGACGGTGCGTTTGCTCCAGTCATCGCTGCATATCGGAATGAGTTGAATATTGCCGGGTTTTTTGCCGAGTATGCGGCGGATTTTTTGAAGCAATTCTCTTTGCAGGCCGACCGGCAGCCAGCCGCAGAAGGCGCTGTACTGAATCCGGTCGAGACCGTAATCCAGGCAGGCATCGGCAATTTTGGCGCGTTTGGCATCATCGGGAATGTCGTAGATCAAAATCAGGTTCGGGATTTTTTGTGGCATGTTTACCACGGCATTGCAAATGGGACGTAATCGTCCCGTTCGCCACGCAGGCAGGCGGCCAGGCGGCGCGCCTGCATCTGGATGATATTGCGCAGGAGATGGCGCTTGCCTTCATACTCGGCCGGGCTTTCCAGCCGATTGAGAATGGCTTCAGCGAGCTGGCGGCGAAAGGGTTGGGTCAGGCGGAAGTCCTGATCCTGCTCGAAGGGTATGCTGCGGTTGGCCATGCCAAAAACGACCCGGTCCACGATGACGGCGCGAAATTCTTCGATGAAATCGAGGGTCAGGGAGGGTTTACCGGGCCGGTCGGTGTGCAGAAAACCGGCGTAAGGGTCGAGGCCGGCCAGCACCAGGCAGCGTTCGATCTGACCGTAGAGGATGCCGTAGCCGTAATTGAGGGCGCTGTTGACCGGATCGGCAGCGCCGCGTCGCAACCGGCCGCGGAAGCCGTATTTTTCGGGCAAAACCTGAACGACGGCGCTCCAGTACCGCTCGGCGGCGCGGCCTTCAATGCCCAGCAGCTGATCGCGGACGGTTTCAACGGTCAGGCTGCCTTCGCGGAATTCGGGCAGGCAGCGGTAGCTGGTCAGTTCATTGATGTGGTCTTCGATTTCCAGCGCAGTGCGGCGCAGTTCTTCGTAAAGGTCGGGCTGGGTTTCCTTGCGGTATTTGGCGATGTATTTCAGCAAATTAGCCTGATTGGTCAACTTGCCGGCGGCAAGGGAAAGAACCAGATCGAGGCCGAGGGTGGTATCGTAAGCGCGCAGCTGGGCGCGGCGGGTGGCGATGGTGCCGGTCAAACCGGCGCTGTACAAACTGGCGTAGGGGCTGCCGCTGCCACTGACAAAAAAGATGGGGATGCCGCGTTCGGTGCATTCGCGGATGGCATCGGCGCTGAGGCTGACGCCCTGAGCGGCGACGAGGATCGATTCGAGGTGGATGAGGGGCGCCTGGGCGATTTTCTGATCGCCTTTGGTGACGAGGATGCGCTCGCTGTGTTTACCGATGAAGGCGCCAAATTGATCAACGATCAGGTGCTGGATAATGGTCATATAAACCTCTCTTTCGTGTAGCCACTGATGGAAAACGCAAATTTTTCACCTGCCCATGCGGACTCTGGCAGGGCTTAAAAATCCTCTTCCGGCAGGGGAGATGAGCCGGCTGGCGGGTCTTCCCACGGCAGGCTCAGACCGGTCAGTGGGTCGTAGGGCAGGCGCGCTACCGGTGGTATCTCCGCATCGCCCGCAGTGACCAGACCTCGATTGAGCAGCCCCTGAAACTGCCCCCAACCCAGCGCCACCAGCAGCTGGCTGGCCAGGAGGGGGTTATCACTCTCCAAAAGGTGCTGGTACTCATCCAGCAAGGATTCGGGGAGGATCTCCACCGAATCGAACAGGCGGTTGAACTGGCCGGCAAGCGCCGGGTTGGAACAGAACGGCAGCAAACCGGCAAGGAAGTTCTGCTCAAAGTCGGCGGCAGATTGTTCAAAGACGGTCTGCCAGCCCTGCAAAACACTGCCCTGATAAACCTGATCAAGCCAGTCCGGCAGTTCGGCTTCATCCAGTTCCAGGCCGTCCGCCACCGGGGCGGTCTTTTCGCGCAGCAGGCAGATGGTCTGTTCCACCTGCTCGATGGGGTGGTAGATGCGTTTGAAAGCCGTTTCGATCTGGTCGAAAACCAGCACATCGGCGGGCGGGCGTCCGCCAAGGCGGTTGACCCGTCCGAAGCGCTGCAAGAGGGCTTCCAGCGGAGCCGGGTCGCTGAAAAGGGTGTCCAGATCGAGGTTCAGGCTAACTTCCACAACCTGCGTTGCCACAACGATCAGCGGGCGACGCTGACTGCCCAGTCCGGCAGCGGTGAGGATGGCGCGCTCGTGCCGCAAGCGGTCGCGCCCGCAAAAACGGCCGTGCAGCAAAAAGAGTGGGAAATCATCCGGCAGGCAGCCGCGCAACCATTGCCATGCCTGGCGGGCGCGCTGGACGGTGTTGCAGACCACCAGGACCTGGCGCTGCTCTTCGAGCGCGGCGCGACGGATGCCCTCGAGGTGCGGCTCATCCAGCAGGCTGCCGCTTTGAAGGCGCAGGCGGTGGCGGCGAAAGCGGCGGTAAGTAGCCGGGTCGGCTTGCAGGGTTTGCAGGCCGGGCAGCCGTTCGGCCAGATGGGTGCGGATGGGGTGCGGCAGGGTTGCCGACATGATCAAAAAGCGGGCCGCGTAGTGGTGTGCCAGATAGCCGATGGTGGCGGCAATCATACCGAGACGGGCCGGCTCGTAGGCGTGCATTTCGTCGAACACAAACGCCGATTGGGTGAATTCCGCCAGCAGGCTTTCATAGCCCTTGAGCTGGAAGGAGGCTTTGAGCATCTGATAGGGGCTGGAAACCCGCACAGGGTAGTAGCCGAGGGCGGCGCGGTTGTTAGCCCAGCGCGCCAGACGGAGGGCTTCGGCGGGGGTGTAGTTCTGCTCCATCAACCGCTGGAGCATGGCGTGGGTGCTGCGTCCGTGCAGCAAGCCAACCCGGCCTGGCAGCAGGGCGTTCAGACGGTCGTACATGGCGTTCATGCTGGCCTGGTAGGGCAGGGTGTAAAACAGGCGTGCCGGGCGTTGGGCAGCCGCCCAGAGCAGGGCGGCTTCGGTCTTGCCGCTGCCGGTCGGCGCAATCAGCAGGGCGTGACCCTGTAAGCCGGCAGCGGCGCGCTGATGCGGGTAGAGCCGCTCCGCCGGAAAGCCGTCCATCCTGGTTTGAAAGACGTTCAGCAGGGCAGGGACGTCCTCCAGCGGCGGTGGCAGCGAGTCATTGCCGGCCGAAGCGAGGTGGTCGGCCTGCACCAGCAAACCGCGCAGCAGAACGGCCGGGCGCAGGATGGGGGCAAAAGCCAGCGGGTCGGGGCTATGAAAACGCTCCTCGTCCCACCGGCGTACCTGGGCGGCAAACCGCTGCAGGCGGCGACGGATGTTTTGCGCAGAAAGACGCGCTAAGGCGTGTTCCAGCGGCGGAAAAGTGGGGGAGGGGACCTGCGCCGCATTCAGGCAGAGGGCGTCGCGCCAGGCTTCGGCGCAGTCCCTCAGCCAGCCGTAAAGCGCCGATTGGTCGGCGGGGCTTAGCTGTGCCAGCATTTCGCCAATCGGGTTGCTATCCTCATCGGCTTCATCCAGGTAACCGTCATTTTCCAGTTCGGTCAGGTCTTTGTGGTGGGTAGCAATTGCCGCCGCCAAAAGGTTCTGGCAGTTTTCGGGCAGGTCATCGGCCAGCCATTCGACAAAACCCAGCGAAAGCACCTCGTGGCGGTAACTCCAACGGCGGGCTTTACCGCGCAGTACCTGCTGAAAGCCACCGGCAGCTTTGCCAAAATCGTGCAGAAAGGCTGCCCAGAAGAGAACCTGCCAGAGTTCCGGCTGCTCAATTTGAGCCGGCAAATTGGGGCGCAGGTGGATCAGATCGGCCAGACGGCTGACGACCTGCCAGGTGTGTTCAACCAGACTCTGGCCGCGCGGCTGGCCGGGCAGTGGGCTTTTAGCCCACACTTCATCCAGACCATCCGGCCAGCAGGGCGGGGGCATGGCTCATTCCTCCGTCCAGGTGTGGAAGACGAGACCGAGCGGGTCGCCTTCGACGAGCGGCTCGGCCGGGTCGGCGTAGATGTTCGGCAGGGCTTCCCCCTGTGGGATGAGCAGATCGCGGCTGTGCAACCGGCGCTGGAGGATGAGGTAGCGGCTGAACACGGGGTGACGGCGGCGGTGGACATCCAACCAGCGCGGCATCAGCACGCTGCGTCCGGCAGCCGTGAAGCGGATGAAGTCGTAGGGCAGCAGAACATCCTGCAGGTAAAAAGTTTGGGCGGGTTGCAAATCCAGGACTTCAACGCGCCGGTATGTGAACAAGTCCTGCGAGCGGCCGAGGCAGACGGCATAGCGCGGGTGGCGAAAGGCCGGCAGCCAGTCGGGGCGGTCGAGGTAGAGGGTCAGACGCGGGAAGAAGAGGATTTCGCGTTTGAGCGGGTTAGCCTCGCCTTCCAGCGTTTTGGGGATGTTTTGAGCATACCCTTTCAGTTTACCGCCGGCCGGGGTGAGCAGGTAGGTGGTTTCGAGATCGGCTTGTTTGCGGCGGTAGGAAAAGCGGACGGCGAAGCGCACGCCGTGTGGGTCGAACCACTCCCCCAGCGCGCTGGCCACATGACCGTAAAGTGTGGCGGGCGGCGGCATTTCGTAGGTGGGCTGCACGCCGATCAGGTAGTAGGGGTAGCGAAACGAGGCGGTCAGCCCTTCGGCAGTAATTTTCAGGACGCGCATGGGCGTTCCTCCGCGGGGTTCATTCCAGCCAGTCCGGGTGATTTGCCAGCGCTGCGCTGAGGGCTTCGAAAGCGCGGCGAGGATGATCTACATGCAGGCGGTTCTTCCAGCCCGCCAGAGCCGGATTGTTTTCGAGGGCTTCCAGCAAGCGGCTGCGCTCCCCATCCAGAAAGCCCTGCACCCAGCCGACGTAGACATCCGAGAGCAGGTCGTCTTTGTGGACATCGAGGGTCTCTTCGAGAGCCGGCAGGTTCAGCACGGGGCGTTCGCCCTGATTGCCGAAGATGTGACCGAACAGGTTGTTGCCGCCCTTGGTAACTGCCAGAAAGACGACATCCGGGCTGACATCGGTATAGTGAAGGGTCTGCTTGGCGCCTCCGCTCAGGTGAGCCAGACCGGTGAACAGGGCGCGGATGCGCTGCAAGCGTTCGGCAGTTGGCAGGCGGTAGGCCTTTTGATTGGGCAATTCCTCCAAATTTTTCTCTTTTGCCAAATTAATGCGCGGTACATCCAGGTTGAGGTAGCCGGTGCGGTCGGCGTAGGTGAAGGTGCCGGCGGCGTTGAGGTCCAGCGAGAAGAGACCCTGTAAGGTGGCGCGGTAGAACTGATGCTCATGTGGAACGGGGTCACCCTCGTGGCGGGCCATGACGCCAAAATCGTTGACCAGGCGGGTTGGCCCAACCGAAACCAGGGTGCTGACGCGGAAAGGCGAAACGCGGGTGACCGTTTCTGCCGTTGGGGTGGCCTGACTGAGCAGTTCTCGCTCTTCGCGGTCCTGGACGGCTTCGCTTTGTTTGGACGGGGCGCGCATATAGCCAAACAGGTCATCGTCCCAGTAGAGGATGGGGTTGGCATCGGTGTAGGCGATTTTCTTCTCGCGGAAGATGGGCGAACTTTTCCATTCTACTACCTGCTCTTCCAGTGTTTCGCGTAGCCAGTAGCGGAAAGCCTGCGCCGACACATAGGGGTAGGCTCCCTCGCGGGTGGAGATGGCTTTGACGCCGACGGCGTTGTCGGTCAGGCTGCCGGGAATGTTGCCCAGATTGTTGAGGGCTGAGGCCGGAGCATCAATCAAAAGCAAACCGGTTACAAATGACATGGCGGATTCCTCCTCTCGAAAGGTATGTGGGAAAAGAATTGATTATTCAACTACTTCTTCGCTGGCTTCCTCAGCAGTTTCAGGAAGTTCTTCGGCTACCTGCTGCAGCCAGCCCTGCTGGTAAAGCTGCTCCAGCAGGCGAATCAGCACCAGGTCGCGGCCGAGCCTCCAATCGCTGACGGGCGTGCCTTCGTACTGCTCGAAGACGGCGAGGAACTGGTCAAGGCCGACTAGCGGCGGGCGTCCGGCGCGCACCTCGCGCTGGGAGGCGCGTATCAGGGCGGCGCGCACTTCGCCGTAATTGCGCCCCATCCAAAAAGCGTTGAAGAAGCCGCGGTCGTTGGTGCGCAGGATGTATTGGGCAAGTGAATCGCCCAGCGAACGGATAGAAGTAATGCGGTTTTCGTCCATAATCATCACCTTTTTCAAAAAGAGTTCGGTCAGCGGCCAGGAAATCAGGCCGGCTTCGCGGCGGGTATCATACCCGGCGGTCGGGTCGTTTTTGTCGCGCGCTTTTGAGGGCCGTCGCAAAAAGTAACGGCGGATGAAGGCCGCGGCATCTTCCGGCAGGCGGAAGAGGTCCTCGTACAGGCGGTTGTAACGCGGCTGGTCGTTATTTTTGGGGGTGATTTGCCAGCCTTTGTGGATGAGCGCCTGCCACTGATCACGGTATTTGGGGGTTAGCGCCGCCCGCAGAAAAGCGCCCACTTCCAGCGGCAGGGGGTAGATCTGCAATTCGGCTCCCTGTCCGCTGTTGGTAAAGTGGTAGGCGGTCAGGCTGAGCGGTTCGTTTTCGTCGTTGCGGATGCGGCTTTCCTGCTCGGCTTTGAGGAGCAGGTCAATCAACAGGGTGCGCGGCTGGTAGGGGCTGGTTTCGGGCAGTTTGGAATCGCCGGCCATTTGGGCAATTTCCACGTTGCGGCGGTTGGTTTCCAAAAAGGTACGGGCAAAGTAAAGCATTCGTTCGGGCGAGTCGCAGTGGACGGCAAGCAGACGGCCGGCGGATTTGGCACAGCCCAGCGGTAATGCTTGAACGGCGAGCATGGTCAGCCCGGAGAGGGGCAGGCCGGCATCTCCATACGGGAAGAAGTTGATCGTACCCTCGCCGGTCAGCAGGGGGACATGCTGGCGGTAAGCGCGGCCGGGCGGCAGCTCGCCTTTTACATCGTAGGGCATGTTGGCAGCCGGTTGCCCGCTGAGGGGGTCGAGCTCGCCGGTTGGTTGGGCGTCATATGCAAACAAGACCGAGCGGGCGTATGCCTCCCGTTTTTGGGGCTGCTTTTCATACGCCGGCTGAGTAAAACCCGAATTGGGAAAGGCAACCGTGAGAAAGGACTTGAGCGGATTGACGGTGTACTTTTGCCGCATGTACTCGGCGGCGGCTTGCAAGTCGGTTTCCTCCAATTCGGACGGGTGGCGTTTGCGGGCAAAGGCGGTCAGGGTCGCCAGCCCAACGTCATAAAACGGATGACCGGTATAATCGAGATTCAACCCCATAGAAACCTCCTGAAAAAAAGCAAGACCCCCGATAGATGAAAAAAGGTTACGACGATCAAAAGCGGTTGTTACCATTATAGCGAATTGTGGAACGAGGGCAAACGGAAGAATTACCTAATTGGAATGGGAATTAATGACTAAACGGCGGGGCTGGCTCGGCTTGAGGAATGGCATATGGACAGTTTTTATATAATGAAGGGGGAGGCCGGGTATGACCGTAGAGGAAGCCCCGAACGAGTAAAAAGTAGCGCTGCGGGGGTTCCCGCCGGTGGCGGAGAGCCTGCCGGGGGTGGTGGAACGGCTGGTGCGTGAACTGCGCCCGTACAAGATCATCCTGTTCGGGTCGTATGCGGCCGGCTGCCCCACCCCGGACAGCGATGTGGATTTGTTAATCATCTGGGATGTGCCGTCGGATCGCAGCAAACGGGTCAAGAGGGTGACGCGAGCGTTTTCGCCGCGCCTGTTTCCGGTGGATGTCATCGGCAAAACACCGCAGCCGTTGAAGCAGGAGCTGGCCGTTTCAGGCTATTTGCTTTCATGCTCAACCAGGCGGGGAAAATACCCAAAATCCACACTGGTCTCCCGGTCGGTGCATTTTCCCAAGACGTGTGATCTGGTCTTTCTAGATCAACGATGCGAGCAGAACGGGATTCTGACCAGCCTGGCGAGTAAGGATTTGGGTCTGCTGACGGACTTTGCCGTGTAAGTCCGCTAACCGGGTGAAGAAACTACCGAGGAAGAAGCCCGTCGAGCAGTGGAAATCGCCCGCGCAGTGCGGGCGTTTGGGCGCCGCTGGCTGGGTTTGTAGGGGGGAAACCGGCAATTGGGGCGAAAAATCGCTTGCGCAATACCGGATGTTTGGTTAAACTGATCCTACACGCTTCTGGTTTGTTTTTTCTTACCGACATTGGGATTCAATTCAGGCATGGGTCATCTTCTCATTTCTACATTGGGCAGCGAGCCTCAGGGGGTTACCTGGCTGCTGGACTGGCTGCTGGAAAAATCCTTTCCCATTCACGAAGTGGTGGTGATTCACACTCAGGCGGCGCACATCTTGCAGGCTGCCGAAACCTTACGGGGTGAATTTCCGCAGGCCTATCCGCAGGTACGGCTTCGCCTGACGGCGCTGATGGACGAAGGCCGGCCGGTGGAAGACATTGCCTCCGACCGTGATATTTGGGCGCTGCTGCGGGCTTTTTACCGCGAGATTCGCGCCGGGCGGCGTGCCGGTCAGACCATCCACCTCAGTCTGGTGAGCGGGCGCAAAACCATGGCGGTCTTCGGCATGGTGGCGGCTCAACTGCTGTTCAGCCGGGAGGATCACATCTGGCATATGATTTCCTCGGCGCCGTGGGGCGCGGCGGTCAAGGGGTTGCACCCCGGCCCGGCGGATGTGTTTCAGGTCATCGAGGTGCCGTTCCTGCGTTGGGGCGATCAGGCGGCGGCGCGGCTGCTGCTGGAAGGCCCCGAGGACCCGTGGGAAACCCTGCGCCACCCGCCAGCGTACGCCGAAGCCGAGATCAACCAGCGCAAACGCCAGTTCTGGGAGCAGCGCCTGACGCCGGCCGAGCAGCAGGCTGCCCGGTTGCTGGTGCGCGAAGGGCTGGATAACTACGGGCTGGCGCGCAAACTGGGCAAAAGTCCGCGCACGGTGGCCAATCAATTGACGCGGGTGTATCGGGCGTGCGAGGAGTGGCTGGGCATGCCGGTCAACCGGGCGGTGTTCATTGCCGAATTTGCGCCGCTGTTCGGCGAGGAGGAATAGGAAGAAATTCCCATAGAAAATTGGTCATTATTACCGTAGCCGCCGCAGGCAGGTCGCGGTAAATTCAGATAAACCGGAGAAAGGAGCAGGGGATGCGTAAAGTTGAAGTAGAGTTGATCACCGTCACCCCCTTGTTTTTGGGGGGCAGCGACCCGCGCAACGGGCCCCCGGAACTGCGCCCGCCCTCGTTTCGCGGGGCGATGCGCTACTGGTACCGCGCCGCCGTCGGCGGGGTGGTGGGGGATAAGAATCTCGATGCGTTGCGCAAAATGGAAACCGCTGTTTTTGGCAGCACCGAGACGGGCTCGTTGGTGAGCCTGCGGTTGCATGGTCAACTACGATATTCGCAACACACCATTTTGCCCCACAAAAATGCCGGCAGGAGAAATGCTTTCGACCCCGATCAGAAATTCATCCTGACCATGACGGCCGGGCCAGCCTGTTCGGAGATTGTCTGGACGAACGCCTGTATGGCTCTCAACCTGGCGCTGACGTTGGGTGGGATTGGGCTGCGCTCGCGGCGCGGCATGGGTAGTTTGCAGGTGGTGGGAAGCAGCGCTCCGCTGATACCCGTCTTCCCGAAGCAAGATTCGGAAATCACGCGGTTCATCCAAATCGTTACGAGATCGGCGGTGCGGCAGATTGAAGCGCTGGCATCGAACTTGAACATCCCCGTGAGGGGACTGCCGGAAGCGCCGACGGAATTTCCCTGTGCGGCTCTGGACGGGGAGGTTCGCCTTGTCCGCCGGATCAACGCCAAAGAGCCGGTCGGCGCGGTGGCTGAACTGATGCGGCGGTTTCCCAAGGTCAGCTGGTTGGGCGGCATTTCCCCGCGTCAGGGGTCACCGGTTTGGGCAAGAGTGTTCAAGACCCAGGAAGGTTATCATCTTTTGTTTACGGTGTTACCTTCAAAACTGGCGCGCGGTACACACAACTACAGTGAAGTGAAAAGGTGGCTGGAAGGCAAAATAGATGGTGACCTTATCAGGGTGAAAGGATGGAATCAAGGATGAAATCTGAAACCGTGCTTGCCATCTTCACCTTTTCGCCGGTGCAGTCGTTTATCAGCGAGGCGCGCCGGGCGGAGGACTTGTTCAACGGATCGGCAATCCTCTCGCGGCTGGCGTACGCCGCTGCTCAGTCCGTTGGCGCGGCGAATCTGATTTACCCGGTTGCCATTCGCAAGGATGATATGCCCAACAAACTGGTCGCCCGCCTGCCGGCGGACGAGGCCGAGACCATCCTCACCAAAGCCAGAGATGCGCTCATCGGCGAGTGGCACAACATTGCGGCGGATGCCCGTCAAAGTGCGGGGCTGGACAGTGATGAGGATTGGATGAGCATCTGGCAGCGGCAGGTGATTCAAAACCCGCCCTGGCAGGTCTTTTGGGCCTGTCAGCCCGAGACGGGGAATTACACAGCCGATTACCGTGAAGTCAGCCGGCGGCTGGATGCCGTCAAACACACCCGCCTGTTTGCCCAAAGCGAAGAAGATGGCGAAAAAGACAGCCTGAGCGGCCAGCGCAGTGCGCTGCGCACCGCCAGCAAAAGCCCAAAGACCTACTGGGCTGAGATGGTGAAAGAAAAACGCATAACTGCCTCGCAGGTCAAGCCGGAGGGCAGAGAGCGCCTTGACGGCATCGGGCTGGTCAAACGCTTTGCCGAATTAAGAGAAGGCAGGCAGTTCCCCTCCACCAGCACAATCGCCGGCTGGGATTTTTACATGCAGGCAACAAAGAACGCCAAAGAGGAATTGGCAGCCTACCGGCAAGAACTGACAAACCTCAAATTGTACAGGGCGAGAGGTTTTGACAGCGAGTTTCCCTATGATTTAGATCTGCTTTTCAAGGAAACTCTCACCACCAAGCGGATGGAAGAATCCTACGGGATCAAATTGACCGAGAAGGAACTTGTCCCTGCAAAGAACCGGTTGAATATTCTTGTTAAAAAAGTAGGGTTTGAACCCTCTCCCTACTACGCCATCCTGCTGCTGGACGGAGACGGCATTGGCAAGAAACTGGACAAAATGAAAGGAGACTCGGAAAACGGTGAGGCGTTTCACCACCGGTTCAGCGAGCGGCTGGCGAAATTTGCCCAACGCACGGCTGAACTGGTCGAACCGTCGCAGGGTGGTTTTCTGGTGTATAACGGCGGGGACGATGTCCTGCTGCTGACCTCGCTGCAAACGGCCATCCGGCTGGCTCGCGAGCTGGCAGCCACCTATGAGAAAGCCTTCGATGGGCTGATCAAGGCGACTCTCTCTGGGGCCGTGCTGATTGCTCATCACCTCTCGCCGCTCTCGCGGGCGCTGACTGACCTGCGCCGGGCCGAGCGTTACGCCAAGGGGGTGAACAAAGATGAACTGGGCAACAAAGATACGCTGTGCGTGGCGCTCGCCAAGCGCGGCGGAGAGCCGCTGCTGGCACGCAGCGGCTGGAATCTGCTGGAGGGTTTTGAGGAAGATTGGGTGGCGGCTTTCCGGGATGGCAAATTGGCCAACTCGCTGCCGTACCTGCTGCGCGAAGATTTGCGTGTAGCCGAAGAACTGGAAGACGATGCCACCAGGGCGCTGGTCTGCTACCGCTTCAAGCGGCAGGCTGGTGAGGGCTTCAAACAAGAAGCCGGATCCCTGGCAGAGCGGTGGCTTGACTGGACGAAATCAATGGAAGGAAAATTGAGTGCCCCCTCCAAATCTGAGCCGAAAGAAGTCCGCCGAAAGGCCTTTGAAGAAGCCGTTAACTGGCTGGTGATCGCCCGCTTTTTGGGGCAGGGAGGTAAAGAATGACCACCTATTTTCTGGAAGCCGAAGATGTCTTGTTTTTCCGCGATGGCCGGCCGTTTAATGCCGGTGAAGATCACCACGCTGCCAGCCGTTTCCCGCCGGCCCCCTCGGTGATTCAGGGGGTCTTCCGTTCGCATTATCTGCTTCAGCAGGGCATTCCGCTGGATGACCGGACGAGAATTCGCCAGGCCGTCGGCGATGGAGAGGACTTCAAGGGCCTGCGTTTGAGCGCGCCGTTGCTGGCGCGGTGGGAAAAGGACGGCCGTCTGACCCGTTTCTTCCCAACGCCGGCGGATGCCTGTGTGGTCAAAGGGGATGCGGAGAAGGATCTGATCCAGCCGCGCCGCTTGATTGAGACCGCCTTTACCTCGCTGGTGGATTCGGGCTTGAAGTACTTGCTGGCTGCTCCGCCGGAGAATGAGCCGGAGAAGGGCGATGTGGGCGCGTTTTTGAACGAGGCAGATTTTGCCGACTATTTTTTCTCCGCAAAGCCGGTTAAGACCGCCCATCACTCCGAACTGTTTGAACGTGAAGCGCGGCTGGGCATCCAGCTGGAAGGCGGCAGCCGTTCGACGAAAGACGGCATGTTGTACGAGGCTGAGTTTATCCGCCCGTGCGAGGGCGTTGGACTGCTGGTGGAGATGGACGGGCTGCCCGGATTTCCGCCCAGCGGGGTGATGCGCGCTGGTGGCGAAGGACGCGCTCTGCGATACCGCGCTGTTCAGCCGCCGTCATTTACGGTAAAGGTTGGGCAGGCCGGGCAGGTTCTGCCGGAAACCTTCAAGGTCTACTGGGTCAGTCCGGGCTGGTTTGAAGGCGGTTGGAAGCCGCAGGATTGGAGCGTGTTCTTTGATGGAAAAGTTGAGGTAGTAGCAGCCGCCGTTGCCGGTTATGAGGTTATCGGCGGGTACGATCTCTTTGAAGGAAAGCAAAAGCCCGCCAGCCGCTGGCTGCCGGCCGGTAGTGTGATTTACTTCCGCAGCGAGGGCGGCGCGGTCTTGAAGCAGGCGGCGCTGACCGAACGCGGCGCTCCAATTGGTTATGGTCAAATCGTGATTGGCGAATGGAAGCCGGGTTAGGCCGAGTTGCGCTATTTTCAAACAGGAGGAAAATCTGATGTTCAAAGAAAGCCGTATTTTATTTTTGTACGCTGAAACGCCCGTTCATGCCGGCAGCGGCCGGTCTGCCAGCGGAGCCACCGACCTGCCGATTCAGCGCGAGCGGGTCACGCAGTACCCGTTGGTGCAGGCCTCCGGCGTCAAAGGCGCCCTGCGGGCTGACTTTCGCGACCGCAATCAACTGAAAGACGATGATCAGCCGGTCAAGGCAATTTTTGGCGAAGCCGGCGCGGATGGTTCCAGCTACGCCGGGGCGGTCTCGGTGGGGGATGCGCGCATTCTGCTGCTGGCGGTGCGCGCCCTCAAAGGCGTGTTTGCCTACACCACCAGCGCTCATGCGCTTTCGTTGCTGCGCCGCGCAGCCGAACTGACCCGCCAGCCGCTTGACCTGCCGGCGCTCCCGCCTTTGGGCGATGAAACCAGCGCCCTGATTGCGCCTAAGTCCGACCTGTTGCTGGAGCGGAATGTGGTTTTGGAGGAATTCAGTTTCAACGCAAAGGAGAATGAAACCGTCCAAAAAATCGGCGTCTGGCTGGCGCAAAATGCCCTGCCGCAGGGCGAATCGTTTGCCTACTGGCGTGAGACGTTACCGAAACGCCTGTGCATCCTGCCCGAAAACGCCTTCCGCGATTTCTGCCTGTACGCCACCGAGGTACAGACTCATGTACGCATTGAACCCGATAAGAAGACGGTTGCCAAAGGCGCGCTGTGGACTGCCGAATACCTGCCGGCCGACAGCCTGTTATATGCCCCGTTGTTCTTCACCGACAGCCGGGCGAAAAACAATGGTAAAACCGCGGTCGAGGTCATCAAGGACTTTGCCTATTTGGACGGCAGTCACCTGCAATTGGGCGGCGATGAAACCACCGGCCAGGGCTGGGTAGCCGCTCGCATCTATGGAGGTTAATCATGCAACCCGATAATCCCTCAGTTGTACGGACTTTGGACCAGCAACGGGCGGCTCATGCCTGGCATCAGGTGATAGAAGGTAAGAAGAAAGCCAAACAGAAGGAATTGAAAAGCCTGGCGCGCAGCGCCCCGGCCAGCATCCAGAGCAATGGGCTGGGGCAGACGGTGGCCTTCTGGAGAGCAAAAAAGGAGGATCATCACGTTGCTCTGTACAATGCGCTGGAAGGGTGGCTGAAAGAGCAGCTTAAATTTTCCAGACCTCTTGCGGAGTGGATTGCCACCGAAGCGACCAGCGCGCAGTACCGCCACGCCACCGCTGAAGCGCTTGCCTACCTCAACTGGTACAAGCGCTTTGCCGAAGCCGAGCTGGAAGGAGATTAGCCCCATGTCTCGCAATTTTTCATCCCAGAGAGGCGCTCCAACCGACCGGGGCAGCAACCCGCCAGCTGGCGCATCGGCCGGACAAGTCCAGTATCCACTACCGGCTGAACTGGCGAATCTATTCCGCAGGGCTAACAAAAGTACCTTGAACCCGGCGGTGATGTTCGACCGGTTTGTACCCGACTTGAGTGTGGCCGGAGAAAAGGAGGAATGGAGGAAAGAAGCCCTCCGTATAGCGGCGGTAAAGCCCGATGAGAATGCTCTGGGGCACTACCTGAAGCGCTGGCGCGAGGTCGTCGGCGCCAGCGGGGCAACGCCGTTTTCCTTGAAGACCGATTGGCGCTTCATCCCCGGGCTGGGGCGCAAGAGCGCGCTGGAAATTGGCTTTAACTTTCACCGCTACGGATTCGCCTACCTGCCGGGCAGCGCCGTCAAAGGGATTGCGCGCACATACGCCCTTTACGAACTGGCCGAGGCAGTCGGTTTTTCGGCAGAAGAACCGGAGGCGCTTTCAAAACTCGACCAGTTACTGGAAAAACCCACCGAGGATTTCCAAAAGGAGATTAAAGGTCAGGCGCAGTGGCGCGAGTTGGCCGGTCTGTCGGAGAAAGCCGCGCCGTTCCGCACCGTGTTCGGCACGCTGGAACAGGCTGGCGGGGCGATTTTCTTTGAGGCGCTTCCCACCGAAGCGTTTGAGCTGGAACCGGACATCATGAACCCGCACTACGGGCCGTACTACCAGAAAAAGGATGAACCGCCTGCCGACTGGCACAACCCGATTCCGGTTTCGTTCCTGACCGTGCCGGCCGGAAAGGAGTTTTCCTTCGCGGTCGGCTGGCGACGAGGGGCGGCCCACCCTGAACTTCGCTCCACAGCAGAGGGGTGGCTCAAACAAGGCTTGAGGGAATTAGGCGCAGGCGCCAAAACTGCCGCCGGTTACGGCTACTTCAAGTAAGTTGCGGTGATTGTAAGGGAAGGATGCCATGAATCTGGTCTGCTTGATTGGTGAACAACCCATTCCCAATCTGCTGCCAATCCTCCACCTCAAACCGGAGCGGGCGCTGCTGGTGCATACCAAAAATGAGGGCAGTCGAAAGGCAGCTGTCCGTCTGCAAAAATTGTGCGCCGCAAAGGGCATGCCGGCCGATATGCTGGACGTGGGGGACGCCTACCGCATCGAAAACATTTACCGCAAAATTCGCGAAAAAGTCGTGGCTCAACCAGCGGATGGCTGGCGTTTCAACCTGACCGGCGGCACCAAATTAATGTCGCTGGCGGCTTTTCAACTTGCGGCCGAGTTAAGGATGCCCTGTGTCTATTATCAGACCGAGGGGGAACGCAGCCAGCAGGTCAGCAAGTTGCTCCACTACCGCTTTGACGCCGACAACCGGCTGGTTGAAGATCCGCCGGACGGCGAGATTTTGCCGGATCTGTTGACGCTGGACGACTACTTGCGCGCTCATCTGGACGGGTACAGCAAAAAACCGGTGGATAAAAGCAAAAGCGGCTGGGTATTGGAGAAAGCAGTTTATGAAGCTTTGCAACCCCGGGTTGATGAGATTTACTGTTCGGTGCAACCCGATGGAGTAAAGGATCAGCTCGAAATTGACCTGTTGATTCGGGTGGGCAATCAGGTGGGGGTGATCGAGGTCAAGACCGGCGGCGAGGGCAGCGGCAAACACGCGGTTGACCAGCTCACCACAGCCGCCGCCCGCGAGTATCTCGGCACCTACGCCGCCCGTTTTTTGATCACTCAGCAGGCAAAAGAAGACCGTTATAAGGCGCTTGCCAATGCCTTACGAGTTAACGTGATTGAGCTGCGCGAGTACAGGGGGGACGGCCGTCTTTCAACCAACGATTTGGAAACAATATTCGGCGCCATACGCCAGAGAATGCCCGGTTTTCATTAGGTAAGGTAAAGGGGGACTGACTCAAGGATGATCATCGTCAATTTCTCGCATCCGCTTTCCCAGCAGCAGTTAAAGCAGGTGGAAGAACTCACCGGCCAGCCGGTTGAAAAAGTCATCGAGATCCGCAGCCAGATTGACCCGCAAAAGCCGCTCGAAGAGCAGGTGCTGCGGATGGTGGATCAGGTGCCGCTTGGCCCGGCCGAGTGGCAGACGGCGCCGATTTTGATCAACCCGCCCTCGCTGAATTTCACCGCGGTGTTGATGGTGGCCGACCTGCACGGGCGGATGGGCTTCTTCCCCGCCTTCCTGCGCCTGCGCCCGGTGGAGGGGGCGATTCCGCCCCGCTTTGAGGTGGCGGAAATTCTCAATCTGCAAAGCATCCGCGACAAAGCCCGCCTGCGGCGCACCGATCCCAGAGAAGGATGAGCCAGGGATGAGCGTGCCGACGGATGACTTCCCCCTCACAGCTGTGCGGCTGCGCTTCGACTGCCGCGCCGTCACGGAGCTGGAATTGGGTGGGTTGCGCGCCGGCATGCGCCTGCGCGGCGCGCTGCTGACGGTGATGAACCGCTCGATTTGCGCCCTTTCGCCTTTTCCGCCGGGCGAACGCCAGCGTCTCGATCCGAACCACGTGGCGAACTGTCCGGTCTGCTGGCTGCAATTGTATGAACCGCGCCGCGGGCAGGCGCGGCGGGCGTTCGCCTTGCAGCCACCGCTCCACACCCCGGCGCGCCTGCCGGCAGGAACGACTTTTTCCTTTGTGATTACACTACTGGGGGAGGGGATAGATTACCTGCCTTATTTTGTACTCGCCGTTCGTGAAATGGGGGAGGTGGGGGTAGGCAAGGGGCGCGGCCGATTTGGGGTTCAGGCGGTTGTTGCCGAGTTTTCCGAGAGTCAAAACGAACCCATCTGGCAGGCGCAGGAAGCCGTGCTGCGCCTGCCGGAGCGTGCCATCACCCACGCTCAGATTCGTCAGGCGGTGGCCGCGCGGCTTCGCGCCGGACTGAACGGGAGCAACCGGCTGAGCCTGTCCTTTCCCACGCCGCTGCGGATTGTTCACGAAGACCGCCTGTTGAAAACGCCGCAGTTTGAGGCGTTGTTCGATGCGCTGCTCAAACGGCTGGACGAGCTGGCCGGTCTGTACGCCGGGGGCTATCAGCGCCCGTATGACGAACGCACCCGGCTGCGGCAGGCTGCCCGGCAGGTGACCTTGCTCGAACACGCCACCGAATGGGTCGAGTTGTCTTCCTCCTCCAGCCGGACAGGGCGGGAAACCTGGATCAGCGGGCTGGTGGGACGGGCGGTTTATGCCGCCCCACCGGGGGTGTGGGACGACCTGCTGGAATGGCTGGCCTGGGCGGAGGTGGTTCAGGTAGGCAAGGACACGGTCAAGGGTAACGGGGTGGTGATGATTACACCGCCCATCTGATCTGGTAATCATTTTGTAAGGTGAAATTGCCAAAAAAGCCCCCGAAAAATCAACCCATTTTCCTCCAGTTCGATTAAAATTTTCTAATTATCATCTTACTTGGGGAGATGGGGCAATGCGGCAATTCCTTACTTTGGCGGGCAAGTTTTTTATATTATTTGTCTGGTCTTTTTCCAGTGTTTCCCCTTTTTCCGTTTTGGCAGCCCCTCGCCTGGCCGCCGTGCCGGGGGTGACGATTGCCGCGCCGGGGCAAGTATTCATCGGAAATTCGTTTTCCTTTACGGTGACCTTCGACAACACCGGCGCGGATACCGGCTACGGCCCGTATCTGGATGTCTTCCTGCCGCTGAGCGGCGCCGACGGCGATTCCTCCGGTGAGTCGAATGATGGCATCACCTTCGGCGGCGCCAGTTACCTCGGCAGCGGTGTGACCACCCAAACGCTGGACTGCCCGGCTGGGGAGAGCGTTACCCACCCGTTGACCGGTCATTCGGTGACCTGCCCGGACCAGCCGGTCGGGCTCTTTTCGCCGTTCATCTGGCAGATGGTCGTCATCACCCTGCCGTTCGGTTCGTTTGTCCCCGACCAGCCGGCGGCGGAAGTGACCATCAACGCTGCTCTGAGTAATCACGCCGACCTGAACGTGCCGCTGCCGATTTGGGCCGGCGGCGGTTTCATGTTTGGGGCGGATCCGTTGAATAATCCCCTCACCGATCCGCCCATAGCCGCCAGCCGGGTGCAAACCAGTCCAAACCCAACCGCGGCGCTGATCACCCTCACCAAAACTTACCACGGTCCGGAGGACGAAACCGCCACCGGCCCGAACTTCCCGCGGAGTTACACCGTCACCGCCGAGATTGCCGCCGGGCAGAGCCTGACCAGCTTCAACCTCAGCGATGACCTGCCGGATAACATGCAGTTTGTCTCGCTGGTTTCTACCTCGCCGGGCGGGGCAAGTTGCAGCCTGCCTTCAACCAGCACACCGGGGGGGACAATTTCATGCAATTTTGGCAGCGTCTCTGGAACGGTCAGCCTGACCTTCGAGTTCTTCATTCCGCTGCGGGATGCCACAAATGCGATGATCCTCGATCCCACCACCGGGGATGATGTTACCTCCTGCAACAACGCCAGCGCCTCGGGCAACTGGACGCCGCTCGACCCGCGTGATACTGTAACCTCGATCGCCGTCAACCCGGATGGCTGTGAACACACCCTGACCGACAAGTCCATTGCCATTCAGAAGAGCGTGCGCAACACTTCGTTTGCGCCGCTTTCGCCGGGGGATGTGCTGGAATACACGCTCGACATCCAGATCTCGGATTTCTTCGTGTTCGATCAGGTGGTGGTCACAGATGTGCTTTCGGACGGCCAGCGCTGGGATAGTAATTATCCTCCCACTCTGCAATTTATTGGAAATCCGGCAAGCACGGATACCAGCGGTAATTTTGCTCTGGCGAATTACACGATTGACACAAGCCAGATTGGCAATACGGGTCCAAATCCCCCTGACGATGGCACGAATGGAACCACCACCATTACCTTCCGTGTTTCCAATGAACTCATCAGCCGCGGGCAGGACGGGCGTCTGGTGGGTGGATGCGTCCCGCCAGACGACGGTACCGGCGGCGTTGATCCGGCTTGCAGCGCTTATGACGACGGCCCGACCACGGCGCGGATTGTCTTTCGCGCCGTGGTGCAGGAAGTATTTTCGGACACCTATCCATCCGGCGATGCCAGCGTGGACCAGAACGATATCCTCACCAATGGTGTGACGGTCGGCGGGCGGTTGCTTTCGACCAGCGATGCCACAACTCCAACCGGTGATCCCGCTTATACCGAAGAGGATACCTCCGCCAGCAGTCTGCGCATCCCGCAGGGGGTAATCAGCAAGTCCATCTACGCGATCAACGGCAGCACCACCTTTACCACGCCTGTGCGGATTGCACCCGGAGACGTGGTCACCTACCGGGTGCGCTATGACCTGCCGACCAGCGACTTTGAAGACCTGGTGATCACCGACTACCTGCCGCTGCCGGTCTTCAATGCGGCTGAGGTGACCACCTTCAGCAACGCTCCTTGCAGCAGCCCGTCAATACCGGCGGCCGGCCAGGCCTGCCTCGGCCCGGCGGATACTTATCATCTCCTCTCTGGGGCGGTCAGTCCGGCGTTTTCCACATCCGGCATGAGCGCCAACAACAGTCTGACGTGGAATTACGACGATTATGACGCGCCCGACAACCCGTCCAGTGTGATTGACCTGCTGTTCAGCGTGACGGTGCGCACCGATCCATTCGCCGACGGGCTGTTCCTCACCAATCAAGCCAACGGACAGGAGGGCGCAACCAACTCGACCGGCTCCAGCAGCAACGGGATTGTGCAGATACAACTGCAAGAACCGGTGCTGAGCATCACCAAGGGCGTGGTGTGGACGGACAATTCCGCCGCTCAGTTCAGCCCCGTGACGGTGGAACCGGTGACCTTTGACGGCGCTGCGGGGGACTGCGCGGCGCGGCTGGGCAGGACAATCACTTCGAGCGGGCTGGCGACCAGCCCGGTCAACAGCAACGTCAGCCGGGTGGACGCTGGCGACACGTTGATGATGGCAGTGGTGATTGAAAATACCGGCCGGTGGAACGCCTTTGATGTGACGGTGCGCGATTCGCTGCCCACCGGCATGACCTTTGTAACGAGGTCGCTGTGTGTGACGGACGGCACGGGAGCCGCTTTTTCCTACACCGGCAGTGAAAGTGACTTTTTCACCTCTTCCGGAATCACGCTGGTTGACCCCGGTCCAACCGCTACCCCGCCCGGCGCGCTCGACCCCGGCCGGCGGGGCGACGGTACGTTGATCAACGACGGCCGGAACATCGCCGTGATCACCTATCTGGTGACCCTGGACAGCGGCGTGATCGCCGGCAGTACGCTGACCAATACGGCTACCCTGCTCAATTACGCCGGTGCGGAGGGCGGCCCGAATCACGTGCCGGGGGGCTTGAGCGACGATGCTTCTGTCACCATTGCCAACCCGGCGGTTGCCAAACAACTGACCGCCACCGAACTTAATGATTCCTACAACAACAATACGCAAGTTGTCATCGGCGAACTGGTTACCTACACGGTCACCCTGACCGTGCCGGAGGGTGTGACCGAGAACGCCCAGATTGTGGACACACTGGATAGCGGGCTGGCGTTTGTGGGTTGCCAGAGCATTACCGCCTCGTCGGCTATTTCCACCGACTTGAGCGAAGAATTGAATGCGGCCTGCGACAATCCCACCGTTTCCACGGGAGGCCGTACGGTTACTTTCGATCTGGGGACGCTGACCAACGACAACACCGATAACAGCGTAGCCGAAACCATCACCCTGACCTATCAGGCGGTGGCGCTGAATGTGAGCGGAAATCAGGCAGGCACGCAATTGAATAATTCAGCCCGGCTGAGCTGGAGCAACGGCAGCGCCACCGCCAACGTAACCGTCATCGAACCCGCCATACAGGTCGTCAAAAGTGTCAGTCCGACCTCTACGGACGCCGGCAACACGGTCACCTTCACCGTCACGCTGAGCAATCCGACGAGCGGTTCGACCAGCGCCTACGAGGTGACCTGGGAAGATGCTGTGCCAGCCGGGTTGACTTATGTCGGCGACTCGGCTTCGGGGTTGTGCGGCAGCACCACCCTGACCTTCGCTTACGACCCCGGAACGCGAACCCTGAGCCTTGCCTCGCCGATCGGCCAGCTCGACCCCGGCCAGTCCTGCACGATAACCTTCGACGCGACGGTCGAGTACTCGGTCTCCCCCGGTCAAACCATCTCCAACACCGCCGTGGCGCGATGGAGCAGCCTGAGCGGTGACCAAACCGACCGTTCGACGTACAATGCCGACTCGGACGAGCGCACCGGCGCAGATGGGCTGCCCGGTCCCGGCGTTCTCAATGACTACCGCGCTCAGGCCAGCGCCACGTTGACCGTCCAATCGGCTGCGCCAAGTAAATACCTTGTTGCCACCTCGGAAGCCCACACCGGGGTTGTCTCCGGCACGCCGCGCGTGGCGATCGGCGAGATCGTCCGCTACCGGATTGTGGTGCAGCTGCCGGAAGGCAGCAGCCCTAATTTCCAGATTCGGGATTTGCTGCCGGACGGTTTGCAGTTTTTGGACGATAACACGACCCGTTTCGCCCTGGTTGCCAACGGGCCGGGGATTACTTCAACCGATGTGGGCAGTGTACCGGCGGTGACTACGGCTTCCTGCACCATCAGCGGGACCAGCGCGGATGCCACCACGCCAGCGACCCTGCCGTGCAGTTTAGCGGATGCCAATATCGGCAGCGACAGCAGCACCGTCTTGGATCCGGACTCGTATACCAGCGAAACCGACCCATACTTCAAATTCGGCAATTTGACCAACAACGACAACGATGCGGACGGCGAGTTTGTGGTGGTCGAGTTCAACGCGCTGGTGTTGAACATTGGCGGCAACACGGCTGGAACTACCCGCGGCAATCAGGCACGGGTGTTGATCAACGGTTCGCAAAACGGGAGTGACTCGGCGGTGGTTAATGTGGTCATTGCCGAGCCGAATTTGACCCTCACCAAAGCCGGGACATCATTCAGCGATGCCGGCGATACGGTCACCTACACCCTGACCATTTCGGCAGCCAGCGGCGGGGACAACCGCGCCACAGCCTTCGACCTGAGCGTGACGGATACCCTCAATACTTACCTCACGCCGAACACGTTCAGCGTGAGTATTACCTCGACGCAGGGGACTACCTGCACCGGCAACGGGGGCGGTACAACCGCGTTCATTACCGGCTCATCCTGGAGCGGCAACACCCTGACGGTCACTGCCACCTGTCTTGACCCGGGGCAGAGCATTACGGTCAGTTTCAGCGCAACCGTCAACGCGAATGTGCCGGCCGGTTATACCCTGCCTAACACGGCCAATCTGACTTATACTTCCCTGCCGGGGAATACCGGCACCACTCCCAACCCGACCGGTTCAACCACGCCCGGCCCCTCGGGCAGCGGCACCGGCGAGCGGGTGACCAACCGCAGTGCAACCAGCAACCAGCCGCTCTCCGTCCCTGCAATCACCAAGCAGGCCCCGTCCGCCAGTGGCTACCCCATCGGCGCGCTGGTCACCTATCCCATCCGCATCACCCTGCCCGAGGGAATCACCCGCAATCTGCGGGTGACGGACGCCGTCCCGTCCGGTATGCAGTACGTAAGTTACACCCTGGATACCACTGGTTTCAACGGCAGTGTGGCCACCCCCACTGTGACGGGCGGGGCCTCAAATGGGGATGACGTGACCTTCACCTTCGGGGATACCACTACCACGGACGACAACATTACTGCGAATAATACTTTCCTCATCAACATTACCCTGCGGGTGCTGGATGTGGCGTCGAATCAAATCGGCACGACGCTGGTCAATAGCGCCAGCCTGATCTACACGCCCGGCATTGGCAGCAGCGACACGACTATCTCCGGCGGCAGCCAGACGATCACCGTGCAGGAAGCGCGCATTGCAACCACCAAGTCGGTCAGCCCGGTCAGTGGAGTGGAAGCCGCGGATGTGGTTACCTACACGGTGCGTTTTACCAACACCGGCACTTCCACCGCCTACGAGGTCACCGCCCAGGACGTGCTGGCGCAGGGGGTGGCTTACAACAACGATGCCGCCTGCCAGTTCTACAACGGCAGCGCCAGCGCTGCCATTGCTGTGACGGTATCGGTCAGCGGCGGCACGCTCACCTTTGACGGAAACCCGGCCGGTTCGTGGGACATCCCTGCCACAGACCCCGATGCTTATATCCAATGCACCTACACAGCCACTGCCCAGAGCAGCCTTTACCTCGATGGCCCTCACACCAACACGGTGGATGCCGACTGGTCATCGCTCGATGGGAGTGTTGCGGGTGAGCGAATTTACGATGACAGCGTATCCCGCACTGTGGACGGCACGCAAGACACGGACGATGCCTCTTTCACCAGCCCGGCGCCGTCAATTGCCAAGAGCGACGGGGGCACCAGCGGGGCGGTGATCGGTCAGACGATCAACTACACCCTGACCCTGACCAGCCCCTCCGGGACGCTGCGCAGCCTGACCATTCGCGACACCCTGCCGGCCGGTTTGATTTACGTGGACGGCAGCCAGTCGGTCGGCAGCGGGATCAGCTCGACTCCCACCTTTACGGTTTCCAGCCCCAACGACGGCAGCGCGGCGGTGACGCTGGAATGGAATTTTGGGGATGCGGAGGTCAGTAGCAGTCCGGTGACGATCACTTTTCAGGCTCGGGTTGCCAATGTCAGCGGCAACCAGAACGGTGGCAACCGAAACAACACAGTGACCCTCAACTACATCAATGCCGTGGGCGTGCCTGTTTCGCAGTCGGCAAGCGATGACCTGACCATTCGCGAGCCCGAATTGGAGATCATCAAGACGGTCAGCGACAGCGCACCGCCGCCGGGCGGCACGGTTACTTATACGTTGACCGTCCGTCACACCAGCGGCAGCACCGCCAATGCCTACGACCTGAGCCTGACGGATGTCATTCCGTCCGGTCTGAGTTATGTAACGGGTTCACTGACCCACGTTAGCGGGGCTGCCCCAACTTCGTTGAGCGATACGGGCGTGCCAACCCTGACCGCCTCGTGGAGCAGTCTGTCGCTTGGCAGCCAGAGCGTGCTCTCCTATCAGGTGCAAGTGCCCACCGGCAGCAACGGGCAGTCGTACACCAACACGGCTGGGCTGAGCTGGTCTTCGTTGAGCGGGACGGTCAGCGGCGAACGAGACGGCAGTGGCGGGGTGAATGACTACACCACCTCCAACCAGGCCAGCCTGACCAGCACCGGCCCGGATTTGTCCATTCAGAAGACCGATGGAGACAGCACATCCACGCCGGGCGGAGTGATTGTATACACCTTGACCTATCAGAACAGCGGCAACGGCGCCGCCAGTAGGGTGGTGGTGAGCGAGACCGTGCCGCAGCACACCACCTTTGTGGCGGCTTCGTCCACCACGGGCTGGTCGTGTGCAGATGGCAGCGCGGCCGGGACGACCTGTACTTTTACGATTGGCACGCTGGCGAGCGGAGCGGGCGGCACGCTGAACTTTGCGGTGCGGGTGGTCAATCCGGTGCCGGCCGGAGTTAACCAAATCGAAAATGCGGTTTTGATCGGGGATGATGGCAGCCGTGGTCCGGACCCCACCCCGGCGAACAACAGCGATTCGGATACGACACCGCTGAGCGCCGCGCCGGATCTGGCGATCAGCAAAGATGACGGGGTGAGCGTGGCCCAGCCGGGTGACGTGCTGGTGTACACGCTGACCTACGCCAACAACGGCAATCAGGCAGCGACGACGGTGGTCATCACG